>Ga0194129_10000075_pt1 | contig 182278 bp, 184 predicted proteins | sample TA2KigCa35mmetaG_FD_150862 | JGI IMG/M metagenome (GOLD analysis project Ga0194129, IMG submission 150862) | Freshwater microbial communities from Lake Tanganyika, Tanzania - TA2015038 Kigoma Deep Cast 35m | ecosystem: Environmental > Aquatic > Freshwater > Lake | place: Tanzania: Lake...
CGAGCGCCTGCTTCTCGAGGGCGTCGTAATCGATTTCGCCGTTATCGGATCGAATGCCGTACTGCGACGCGTTGAAAATCTTGCCCGAGAAATTGACCTTGGCGCCGTGCGTAAGGTGACCGCCGTGGTCGAGACTCATGCCGAGGATGCTGTCGCCGGGCTTCAGCATGGCGAGGTACACCGCCGCGTTCGCCTGCGAACCTGAGTGCGGCTGTACGTTGGCGTAATCGGCACCGAAGAGCTGCTTCGCACGATCGATGGCGAGTTGCTCAGCGACATCGACAAACTCACATCCGCCGTAATAGCGCTTGCCGGGATACCCTTCGGCGTATTTGTTGGTGAGCACCGAGCCTTGAGCCTCGAGCACACGAGGGCTCGCGTAGTTCTCCGAAGCGATGAGTTCAATGTGATCTTCTTGCCGGACGCGTTCCGCACTCATCGATCGGGCGAGTTCGGGATCGAATTCTGCGATGGTCATGCGACTCGAATACATCGGCGGGGCCTCGGGCTGTTAAAGATCGGCAACGGAAGGCCCGGTATTCTAGCCGAACAGCCCCTCGACCACGGCGTTCCAGCCTGCCGCAATATTTTGCCGGTTGTATCCACCGCCGCCCGTGGCGAGCACGCGCCCATGCCCGAGTCGCTCGGCGAGCTTCGTGAGATCGCGTGCCGCCCTCCCATGCGCCTCGGATGACAGCGCCAGATGCGTCAGCGGATCACCCGCGATGCTGTCGGCCCCACACTGCAGCAGCAAGAACTCGGGCTCGAAACTTTCCAAATGACGCAAGATTTGGGCCCAGGCCGGGGCGAAGGCGACATCGTCTGAACCCGGTGCGAGCGGCACATTGAGCTTGGTACCCGCCGCCTCGCCCTTGCCACGCTCATCGGTACTGCCCGTACCCGGGTATAAAAATCGTCCGTCTTCGTGGATGTCGGCAAAGATGACTTGCGGATCGTCCTCGAAGCCGTAGAAGACGCCATCGCCGTGATGCGCGTCGATGTCGATGTAGGCGATGCGCGAGAGTCCGTAGGTTTTGCGCAGCCACTCAATGGCGATGCCGCAATCGTTGAGCGCGCAAAAACCCGCAGCGCCCTCTCGCCCGGCGTGGTGAAGCCCCGCGATGGGCACGAAGGCGCGCCGGGCCCTGCCCGTCATGATGGCGGCGGCGGCCTCGAGCGTACCCCCGACGACGTCGGAGGCGGCCTCGAACACGCCCGAGAACACCGGGGTGTCGCCACCATCCAGATAACCGAAGCCCGCCTGTGAGCGGCCGCGAAGAAAATCGACGTACTGTCGGGTGTGGAAAAGTTCGAGCTCCTCGAGCGTCGCCATGCGCGTGTCTTCGACGTGGCAACGCCTCGCGAGCCCTCGAGCCTCGAACTCGCGGTAAAAAGCGGCGTGACGGTCCGGACCCCAAGGGTGGCCGTTGCCGAAACCGTAGCGGGCGAGCCGCTCACCGGCGATGACGAGCACTTCGGACATGACCCCCGCCTGCCCCGAACTTTCGATGCGCCGGAGCCTAGCACAGGCGATAATGCGGGCTCTTTTTTAAGCCTCCGGCGCCCCCAGATACCTAACATGGCCCAGTACATTTACACGATGAACCGGGTGGGCAAGATCGTGCCCCCCAAGCGTCAGATCCTCCGCGACATCAGCCTGTCGTTCTTCCCGGGCGCCAAGATCGGCGTGCTCGGCCTCAACGGCTCGGGTAAGTCGACGCTGCTCAAGATCATGGCGGGGCTCGATACCAACATCGAGGGCGAGGCGCGCCCGCAGCCGAACATCAAGGTGGGTTACCTGCCGCAGGAACCCGAGCTCGATCCGAAGAAGAGCGTGCGCGAAGAAGTCGTGCAGGGCATTGGCGGCATGTTCGCAAAGGTCGAGCGCTTCAACGCGATCAGCGAGCAGTTCGTCGAGCCGATGTCGGACGACGAAATGAACAAGCTCCTCGAGGAGCAGGCGAAGTTGCAGGACGAGATCGACGCTGCAGGCGGTTGGGAGCTCGACCGCACTCTCGAGATCGCTGCCGACGCGCTGCGCCTGCCGCCCTGGGACTCAAAGATCGAATTGCTCTCGGGCGGTGAAAAACGCCGCGTGGCGCTCTGCCGATTGCTGCTGTCGCAGCCCGACATGTTGCTGCTCGATGAGCCGACAAACCACCTCGACGCCGAGTCGATCGCGTGGCTCGAAAAATATCTCGAAGAGTATCCCTCGACCGTCATCGCGGTCACCCACGATCGATACTTCCTCGACAACGTGGCCGAGTGGATCCTCGAGCTCGATCGCGGGCACGGCATTCCGTACCACGGCAACTACTCTTCGTGGCTCGAGCAAAAGGAAAAGCGCCTCGCCCAGGAAGAGCGCGAGCGCGAAGCGCTGCGCAAGACCCTCGAGCGCGAGCTCGAGTGGGTGCGACAAAACCCGAAAGCGCGCCAGGCCAAGAGCAAGGCGCGTATGCAGCGTTATGAAGAACTGGCCTCGCGCGAGTTTCAGGAGCGCAACGAGACCAACGAAATCTACATTCCGCCCGGTGAGCGGCTCGGCGATCTCGTTATCGAGGCCAAGGGTCTGCGCAAGTCTTTCGGAGATCGATTGCTGATCGACAACCTCAACTTCAACCTGCCGCCTGGTGGCATCGTCGGCATCATCGGCCCGAACGGCGCCGGTAAGACCACCCTCTTCCGCATGCTGACGGGTGTCGAGAAGCCCGATGCCGGCGAGATCCGTATCGGCCTCTCGGTGAAACTGTCGTATGTCGATCAGTCGCGTCAGGCACTGAACGACAAGAACTCCGTGTGGCAGGAAATCTCGAACGGACTCGATCTCATCAAGGTCGGCAACTACGAGACGCCTTCGCGCGGCTACGTCGGTCGCTTCAACTTCAAGGGCACGCAGCAGCAACAGCTGATCGGTGAGCTCTCGGGCGGTGAGCGCAATCGCGTGCACCTCGCCAAAGTATTGAAGTCGGGTGGCAACGTATTGCTGCTCGACGAACCGACCAACGACCTCGACGTCGAAACCCTGCGAGCGCTCGAAGAAGGCCTGCTCGCCTACCCCGGCTGCGCCGTCGTGATCTCACACGATCGCTGGTTCCTCGATCGCATCGCGACCCACATCCTCGCCTTCGAGGGCAACTCGGAAGTCGTGTGGTTCGAAGGGAATTACCAGGAGTACGTCGAGGACTACCGCAAGCGACGCGGCGAAGACGCCAATCAGCCGCATCGCATTCGGTACAAGCCGCTGGTGCGGTAGATTTCTGGATTATTTCTTTGAGGGGGCTAAAGTGAAAAGCTGGACCAGGTTCGTAATCATTGCCGTCTCTTTGCTCACGTCCGCTGCCGACGCGCAGCCGACGCCGGCACCTGCGACACCCATTGCCCTTGAGGCGCTTTTCCGAGAGCCGGAGTTCCGGCAAGTGACCCTCTCGCCGGACGGCCAGCATATTGCAGTGACTCTGCCCGAGGGCGACCGGACGGTGCTCGTCGTACTCAAAATCGGCACCAAAAAGCCGCTCTCGCGTTGGGACTTCGGTCCGACGCAGCACATTGGCAATGTGTACTGGGTCAACAACCAGCGCATCCTCTTCGGAGTCTCCGAGAAAAAAGGCAGCCTCGACTCCCGTCAACCCACCCCTGATCTCTATGCGTCGGATATCGATGGTTCCAAGCGCATCGAAATACCGAACGGGAACACCTACCAGATCCTCGGCCGAACCAAGGACGACCCGAACGTTTTGTGGGCCCAGCGCTCGATCGAGCAAGCCTTCCTGTTCAAGCTCGACACGCGCGATGGACGAGCGAATACTGTGGCCTCGGCACCGCTCGAGTTCGGCAGCTTCCTTCTCGATCATGACGAGCAGGTTCGCTACGCCATCGGCCGAGTCAAAAACAACGTGCTGCGTACCCTTCAAAGACAGGGCGATAACTGGGTCACTCTCAGCGAGATGGAGCTCGGTGGTGATGATTTCCTGATGCCGATCGCCTTTGATGCCGACAATCGTCGCGTGTTCATGATGAGCAGCGAAAAAGGCGCGCCGAGAAAAGTCATCCTCAAAGATCCGCAAACCGGCGCGACCGAGGTCGTGAGCGAAAACGCCATCTCCGACCCCACCGAGCAAATCATGAGCGGTGACGAGCGGCATATGCTCGCCGTGGAGTACCAACCGGATCGATACACCGTCGATGTCATCAATTCGACTCATCCGGAAGGTCGCGCGATCGCGGGCCTCATCAAGGCTTTCCCTAAACATTCTTTGGCTTTCGGAAATTCTTCGAGCGACGGTCGCTTGAGAATCTTCCGCGCCTTCAACGATACCGATCCGGGCGCGTATTACCTCTTCGATCTTCAGAAGGGCACGGCGACCTTCCTGTTGTCCTCGCGTCCGTGGTTGTCGCCCGAGTCCATGGCAACTTCGCGACCGATCAGCTTCAAGGCTCGGGACGGACTCGCCTTGCATGGCTACCTCACGACTCCGCGTGGCGCCCAGGGTCGCTCACCGATGGTGGTGCTGGTTCACGGCGGACCGCACGGACCTCGCGATAGCTGGGGGTTCGACCCGGAAGTTCAGGCTTTGGCCACACGGGGCTACGCCGTGCTGCAAATCAACTTTCGCGGATCAGGTGGCTACGGCCAAGCCTTCGAGCGTGCGGGCTACCGGCTGTGGGGCACCACCATGCAAGACGATTTGACGGACGGCGTGCGCTGGGCCGTCGAACAAGGGGTCGCCGACCAGGACCGCGTGTGCATCTATGGTGGCAGCTACGGTGGCTACGCCGCATTGATGAGTCCGGTGCGCGAACAGAGTCTCTACCGCTGCGCCATTGGCTACGTCGGCGTCTACAGCATGCCGATGATGCTCGAGAAGGGTGATATCCCGAGATCTCCTTCAGGACGAAATTTCTTGAAGCGCGTACTCCCGGAGAGTGAGGACGAACAGAGAGCGCAATCACCGGCCTTCAATGTCGACAAGATCAACATCCCCGTCATGCTCGTTCATGGCGCCAAAGATCAGCGAGTGCCCATCGAGCAGATGGAGTTCCTGATCAGCCAGATGAAAAAGTCGGGAAAGAAACCGGAACTGGTCCTTGTGAAACCCAAAGAAGGTCACGGCTTCCAAATCCCGGAGAACAATGTCGAGCTCTACACCAAGATGCTCGATTTCCTCGATCGACATCTCGCGCCCCGAAATCCGTCGCCCTGACGATCCGTTAGCGACATGCTCGAGAGCGATATCGACAAGGCGGAGCGTCTGATCTCCCAAGGCGAGATCGAGGCGGCGGCCGGGGTCATTCGTCCTGTGCTCTCGAAGAATTTCGAAGACACGATGGGCTTGTTGCTCGCGGCCGATGTCGAAATGGGACGCGAGCGCAACGACAGTGCGAGAGGGTTCGTCGGCAAAGCGCTCTCTTCGAACCTCGACGGGCCGCGCACCGCACTCAAGCTGCTGCAAGTACTCGCCCGACTCAGCGAGTCCGGACTGATGATCGAGATCAGTCGGCAGATCGCACCGCGTCAGTGGGACTCGGCGATGTCCTTGAGCCACGTTTCCCAGCTCTTGATGAGCGTCGGCGCCTTCGATGCAGCCCTCATCTTCGCCGAGGCCGCTGTCGCCCGCGATGCGAAGTTCCAGCCCGGTCTCTATAGCCTCGCCACGCTCAAGACCTTTTTCGGCGAGCATCAGGAGGCGGCGGAACTTTGTCGTCAATGTTTGACCCTGCTGCCGGATGATCCAAGTTCGTATTGGCTGCTCTCACGCCTCCGTCAACCCGGCGCGAGTGATCGCATCGATCGCCTGAAGCCTCTGCTCGCGGCTGCGCAGTCTCCCGAAGATCGGGCCTGGCTTGCCTATGCGCTACACAACGAGCTTCATGATCAAGGCGATGCCGATGCGTCCTGGAGCGCACTTGCGGCGGCCTGCGACGCAAAACGAACCAAAGCCCAATCGCTGATCGAGAAGCAGAACGAAATTTTTGACGCGTTACGAGAAGCTGAAGATTGGAATAGTGATCGCGCAGGCCACGCCTCGTCAGAACTCCGGGCGATTTTCGTGATCGGACTGCACCGCTCGGGGACGACGCTTGCCGAGCAGATTCTGGCAGGCCACTCCAAGGTGGCGAGCGGCGGCGAAACCTACGACCTTCGTGCCCAGCTCCGCCGCGTCAGCTCGCTGCATTTTCGGCACGAACTCGACACGCGCCTGATCGGTCGGCGGCACGAACTCGATTACGCGGCACTCGGCGAGCATTATCTGAGAGGGATGTCGTGGCGTGCCGCGGGAAAACCCTGCGTCACCGACAAACTGCCCTCGAATTATTTCAATGTGGGGTTCATCGCTCGCGCTCTGCCAGAGAGCCGATTCATCCATCTCGTCCGAGACCCCATCGACGTCGGATTTTCGAGCCTTCGCACGCTGTTCTCCCACGCTGCGCCCTACTCTTATGCGCAAAAGGATTTCATCGCACACCATCATCGGTATCGCGAACTCATGTCGGCATGGCATGCGCGTCTGCCGGGACGCATCATGGATGTACGCTACGACGATTTAGTTCGTGAACCGGAATCAATGGCAAGACAGATGGCCGAGTTCGTCGGGCTCGATTTCGAGCCGGGGATGATCCAGCTCAAAACGCGCACAGGCGCAGTAGCGACAGCCAGTAGCGTCATGATGCGCGACGGGATCCGCAAGGATCGCGGTAAAATCTGGAAGCCGTACGAGCGGCATCTCGCTCCGCTCATCGAAGCGTTTACTTGATCCGCTTCACTCCGATCCAACGACCACTCTCAACGAGCCTCATTCGGTCGAGGCCAAAAGCCTCACGAGTGATGATCACACGCGTGTCCGCACCTTTAAACGCGTAGTTCCCGTCCATCCGTTGCTGCCAGACTTGGCCATTTTCCATCGTGAAGATCGTACGGCCCGTCCAACCGGTAAAAGGGGGAAGAATGCGTGTGTTGATTTCGCTCTTCTCGGAAAGCGGTGTCAACGGGGTCGGTAGAGCGGCTGGCTGCGGTGACGCGACTGGCGCCACTGAGGCGATCGGCGCCGATGAGACGACCGGAGCTGGCGAACCAGGGACCATCGGCGCCCCGGCGTTGATCCACTCGATGAGCGCTTCGCGCTCGGCGCCGGTCAGCTTATCGAGCCCTGCGGCGCGATAGACCTCGGGTGGTATCGAGGAGGGTGCCGGTTGCGCCGCGACATCGAGCGGCAAGAGCCAGCACGCAATACCCAGCACGGCGATGCGCATGAACGTCGAATACCACATCCGCTTTACCTCCAATGACACATCAAGAATTGAGCAGCTCTTTTTCGAACTCGGCCGCTCTGAACAAAACGACTCGGAAGGCCTCGCGCTCGGCGATGGATAACTCGGGATTCCAGACGTCGAAAATCAGCACGACTCGCGTCTGCTCGCTGCCGTTCCAGGCCTCGTGATCGAAGGTGTCGTCGAACATCATCAACTTCCCCTCCTCCCAGCTGCGCTTCTCGTCGCCGACCCGCAGATAGCCGCAGTTGGGCGGCACGACCAAGGGAAGATGCACGACCAAACGTCCGTTGACACTGCCTCGGTGCGCGGGGATGAGAGTCTTGGGTTGCAGGACCGAGAACATGATCTCGGGGCCGTATCCCGGCACGTCATGCAGATCGGGAATGGCCGTCAAGGTTTCGAGCGTTTTGGGACAGCGCGCGCACGCCTCCGCTTCGAACTTGCCGTGACGTGCCAGATGCAACGTCGACCAATCGGTCGAGCCGTTCAAGGTGTTCCAGATGCGCGCTTCTTCGGAGCCCTCGGCGTACTGCACATAGGGTTTGAAGCCCTTGTTTTCGGAGAGCGCCGCACGCAATTCCTCGCGAATGACGTCGGTGTGACGCTCGACCGAGTCGATCCACGAAAACTGTTCTCGCTCGAAAAACTGGCGAGGGGTCATGCCCGGCACGTAAAAGAGACCCGGACGCCAACGCGGATGCTCGTAACGCAGAGGCTTGATGCCTGCGAACATCTCCGCTGCGTGATAGAGACGCGCAATCGACGCTTCGCCATGCTTGCGCGCAACCGAAGCCAGCTCGGCCGACAACGCCCCGAAAATCTCGCCGCCGAGAAATCGAGCACCGTGCGTCAAGAGATTTCGAACATCGGGCGGGATGCTCGCCGGAGGGGTGCCGCTCATCAATCGATCGGCGCGCAAGTACGCCCCCGCGGCGGGAGATCGCAAGCCCATGCGCTCGTTCACCACGCCGCGATAAAGCCAAGCGTGGACGAAGTTCGGCTCGAGACGACAGGCCTCGGCGAGCGACTCACGACAGTCCTCGAGTCGACCCTGCTCGTACAGCGCCATCGAGAGGCCAAATCGATCTTGAGGGTCGACGGATCCTGCCGCAATCAATTCTTTGAAGAGCGCCTCGGATTTCGGGAAGTCGCGCTGCCGCAGGCAGTCGAAGGCTGCATCGCGATGGGCGGACTGTGATCCCGCGTCTTTCTGCATGGTCGAGTTCCCCGGTTGTTGCCCGGCAGAGGAGCGGTTAAGCTGCCCGGCGTTCGCCCCTTCGCCTGAGCAAAAAGATGACGACGCCCAATCTTAGCATCGAACCGTTTTTCGCCGTTCCGCTCGCCTCGGTCATCCACCCGGATCCTGCGTCGCTCAACGCGCGTCTTCGGGAGTACATCCTCGCCGAAGAAGCCAAGGGCGAAGAGCGCGCCAATCGCCAGCCCATGGTCAATCGCAGCAAGCAACTCTTCGAGAGCCACTTCCAGCTTTTTGCAGCCGAGAATGCGGCGGTCCAGGAGTTGCGCGTGTTCTGCTATCAGCAGCTCTATCAGGCCATCGGACAACTCAACGGCTATACCGTCGATATGCTGAAGAACCTGCACATCGGTGTCGAGTCGTGGTTCCACGTCACACGACGCGGGGGTTATTTCCCGATGCATAACCACGCGCTGCACAGCTGGTCAGGAATCTATTGCGTCGATCCAGGGCAAGACGCCGCGGACGAGGCCGGCAGCGGCGTGCTCAGTTTCCTCAACCCGTTTGCGATGAGCACCATGTTCATCGACATGGCCGTCGTACGCATGATGGGCGGGTACAACTACGGCCCTCGCGAGATCAAACTCAAGCCCGGGCAGCTGCTGCTGTTCCCGTCGTGGCTCCTGCACGAAGTTCGGCCCTACAACGCGGACGGTGAACGTCTCACCATCGCCTTCAACGCCAAGTTCAAGTTGGCCGGCGCCGTGCCCGATCAGGTACCGGTCAACAACTGATCGGCTTTTTCCAAAGCAGGATCCAACCGACGAGATTGCCGTCGTGGCGTTGCTCTTCGCGGGGCGCCACGGTCAGGCCGGCCTGTGAGGCGATCGACTCGAGCGTCGCGACCTTCTCGGGCGAGCATGCGTGCGCCAACAGATCTTGCATCCGTACCACGGCGGCTCGCAGCGCCCGTCGCTTCGCATCGATTTCTGCACCCACGAACTGGGGCGATGCGCGTCGGCGAAGATCGAGGAGATTCTGGACGGCTGCGACCGTGACGTTGAGCACGTGACTCTCCGGGACGCGGCGCAGCTCGCCGGTCATCGCCCTGCCCGCCTCTTCGAGTTTGGCGAACGCCCGCTCGACCGCGGCGGATTTGATCCGCTCCATGTGTACGAAACGCTCGAGTTTCTCGAAGACCTCGAGCTCTTCGAGGATCCATTCCGCATGGGTCGTCGATTGGCGTGCGGTCTCGACGACGATCGAGCGCTCGTGATGCACCACGAAACGCGCCGCGCCCGACGGCTTTAAGACTCGCGCCACCTCGGCAATGCTGCGCGTGGGATCGCCATACTCCAAGGCGAACTGTCCCGTGACGGCATCAAACAATTCGCTCGAGAATGCGAGCTTTTCGGTGGGCATCCGAGGATGAAACGTGATCCCCGAATAGCGCTCGACGCCGCCCGGCACGTATCGCGGCGGATCGATGACGCCACGGTCTGCACCATGGAGCCGAAATTTCAAATCGTCGGACTCTGACACGTTCTTCGCAATTAGCGGGATCGGTCCGTTGCCGGTGCCCACATCGAGAATGACTGCGCCCTGATCGAGCGTCGCGAAAAATGTCCGCCAGCCCTGTTCAAGCTCGAGATCGTAAGTCCCGTCCGCATTGGTGGGGCACGATGCAATCGTGCCCGTCTGCAGGAATTGATCCCAGTGGTCCGAGGACATCAGACCTCCACGCCGATCAGGAAACTCGCAGCGCCCAACCGAACACCTGATCGTTGACGCTCAGCGCGTTGAGCGAGCTGCGCGCGGCTCGACCTTTGGCCGATTCGAAGCGCTCCTGCAAAGCGAGAATGCCCGCTTCGTCGAGCGCGCTGCGCACGAGATCCTCGAGACGCAAACGTGAGTCCTCGAGCAATGCGCGATAGCCGGACAAGCGATCGAGTGCAGGGGGCGCACCCGCCGACACGGCGGCGCAAAAACAGTCTTGTACAAAAATTTGCACGTCGGTGAGTAGGTCGGGGATCGGCTCACCGACCACGCGTTTCTGGATCTCGTGTTGCGCGGCATCGAATCTTTGGCGCGCCTCGGTCGCCCGCGGATCGGACTGGAGGCGCGCTCGGGACTCGACGTCGTTCAACAGGGCGAAATACGGGATCATCATCGCTGCGCTTTCGAGGAAATCGCTACGACTCAAAAACTCGAGATGGCGGAGCTCTTGCCGCGACACATAGACCGGCAAGGACTGCGCGTGGTGCACAACCAAGGCCAATCTTCCTGTCGGTTTTAGGACGCGCATGACTTCGGGTTGGCTGCGCGAAAGGTCGGAGTACTCGATACCGAACTGACTCACCACAAGATCGAAACTCGACGCCTCGAAAGGTAATTCTTCGGCCAATACGCCCCCACGAAACCGCACACGTTTCGCTGCGGCCTCAACGAGCTGCGCGATCCACGTCGGTCGGGGGTTCGAGAGGTCGATGCCGGTCCACTCTGGGCCGTCTTCGGGGTACAGATCGATCAAAATTTTTGCGAGCGGGCCATTACCGCATCCGATATCGAGGATGGTTTCGTGCGATCGGCAGGCGGCGAACTCACCCTGCCAGAAGGTACCGATCGCATCGGCGTAATTGCCTGCGAACGACGTCCCAAGTGAATGCAGGGGACCCTGACCCCAAAACCGGGTCCACGCCAAACGCCGACGCGCCACTTGGCTCAAGTCGTCAGTCGATATATCCCGATCGCTGGTCAAAAACGTCCTCCAAAAAAAAGGGGGGCTTTCGCCCCCCCCTTCTTCGACTGGCACTTGAGCCTTTTAGAAGTTCTGGAGCAGGCGGAAGTAGACCACCCGGCCATAACCATTGTAGAGGTCCTGATCGTAACCATTACCGGTCGGGTCGAACGGATCCTGCACCGGATCCTTATCGGTCACGTTAGTCGCACCGAGGGTCAGACGCCCGTTCCACGGAGCGTTCCAGTTGAGCTGCACGTCATGGGTCACCCACGAGGGCAAGCGCAGTGCGTAACCGTAATCCGCTCCACCCGAGTCAATAATGTCGGCCTGAGTCGATCGGGTTGCAGCGATGTAGTTCACATTCCAAGTGAACGAAAAGTCACCGTAAGTATACGTGTTCGACAGAACACCGCGCTCCTCCGGGACACTGACGTTATCAACGATGTTGACACCCGACGAGCCCGAGTAATTGAGTGTACGACTCAGGAGCAGCTCGCTTCCGAGCTTGCCCCAGTTGCCGAAGTCATACGAAGCACGAATGTTGAGATCGACGCCGTCCGTTTCAGTGAAGCCGAGGTTGGCATAACCCGTCTGACCGTAGAGAATTTCGCCAGCCGGCGCGCGGACGAACCCTAGGCCATTGGCAGCGACCGGCGGATCAATATTGGCGGGCAAGATACTCAACCCCGACGGACATACGCCAGTGCCTCTCTCAAGGCACCCAATAATCGTACCGATACTGATGAAGGACACCTGATTGGTGAGCTTGATATTCCAATAGTCCGTCCTGATACGGAGCCACTCGAGCGGATCCCAGACCACGCCGAAACCATATTGCTCGGACTGCTCGGACTCAAGGTTCGGATTGGCGATCGAGTAGGTCGTGACCTGAGTGGTGCACGTCGGAGCGAGACCGAAGGCCTGACAGGTTCTCGGATCCGCAACACTGGCAGCGGAAAACGCCGGTTGCGCCGCAACGATGTCGAGTGTCGGGGCACGGAAACCCTCCCCGTAACTTGCTCGAAGAGTGACACTCTCGAGCGGCGTATACCGCAGCGCGACCTGCGGTGAGACATCATCGCCATAGTCGCTGTACTCGTCCCAGCGCACAGCGAGGTTCGCTTCGAGGCTCTCAATCACCGGTAACGACATTTCGAGATATGCCGCCTTGACCTGACGTCCGCCGAAGGCCGAGTTACCGGCTGAACCGACGATCTGCCCAGAGGAGCTCAACGTGTCGTAGATGTCTTTATACTTCTCTTCACGATACTCACCACCGAAGGCGATTCCCGCCTTGCCACCTGGCAGTTCGAACAGATCCGTCGACACCGACGCATACATTTCCTTGGACAAGAATTGCGCGTCTCGATTGATGGTTGCGATCATCGAATCGAGAACCGAGCGGGGGTTACCGAAGGGGTTATATATGTTGTACGCACCGCTGGAAATTTTCTCCTGCGCAAGACCGCCTACGACATAATTTCGGCCAAAATCGTAGTACTGCGCGTCAGAGCGCCGAACACCGACGTTGAGGTCGAAGTTACCGAGTTTGCCATCGAAGCCCCAATCAACGAGATAATTCTGCGCATCCGTAGAGGAATCGCGATTACCCAGGGCGGCGAAGCGGTGACGCATGAAAAGCGGCGTTGTCGGATAGCCAGCCGTTGGGAATTTTTGCGCTGGGTGGTTCGGCGAGTTCGACGGCAAGAAGATGGAGCCACCCGGCCAGGGACTCGAGGGCACCGGCGCGTACCGCCCGAATGACTCGACGCGAGTAATCGACGTGTTGAGGTAGCTAGTCCAATCGTCGTTTAGATCGTATTGACCGCGGGCAAAGAGAGCCGTGTTACCAATTTCAGCCTCGTACGCACCCTCGAGCGAGTAGTTATAGAAGCACCGGGAGGTCGCCCCTGAACCGGTCTTGACGAACCCGCGTCCTTCACAACCACCCGGGACAGCTGATCCGTTTAGCGTGTTGACGTGACGAGATCCGGCGCGGAATCCGTAAAGTGTTCCAGGAGCTGCAATGGAGTTATAAAACTCGTTCGAAAAGGACGAAATCGAACTGTCCGAGAACGAGTAATCGCGATCACGCTGGAAGATGATATCGCGATGGGAGTGTGAGACGCCCGCGAGCAACGACCCACGGTCCCCTGAGGCACCGAAGATCAGCGACCCCTCTTCGGTTTCACCGCCCACACGCTCAGGGTCGCTCCCCCCCAGCATTATCTGCGCGCCTGAGAAATCGCGGCGAGTGATAATGTTGACGACGCCGCCGATGGCGTCCGACCCGTAAATCGCCGAGGCACCGTTCGTGATGACCTCGATTCGCTCGACCGCCGCAAGTGGAATACTGTTGAGGTCTTGAGCGCTACCGACGTTCGGCGCAACGGGTGCGCGTCGACCGTCGATGAGGATCAGAGTACGGCCTTCGCCGAGACCACGCAGGCTGATTCCCGCGAAGGACTGGGCCGAACTTCCTGACCGCTGACGCGCTGAACCAAATGAATTGTAGGGCAGGTCGCGGATGTAATCGGCGACAGAGGTTTCGCCGCTCGCCTCGAGTTCCACACGGGTGATAACCGTGACGGGGAGTGCGGCTGTCTCAATGTTTTCGCGCTTAATGCGGGAACCCGTGACGATGACCTCTTCGAGATCTTGGGCGGCAGCAGACTGCATTCCAGGAACCGACATGGCGATCGCAGCGGATACTGCTAAAGCAATTGGTGATCTGTGCATTACTTTCGAACCTCCGATAACTAAACCCTGGCTTCTCGGCGCTCACGACGGTACAGGAAATCTGGCCGCGCGACCGAATCTGTTGCTTTACAACGACCGTTATAACCTATTTGTTTCTACCGGGCAATTTCATGACATCCGATTAGCGACTCGGTGATTTCGCTATCGAGGCCGAGGGTCAGCGGTTAACCTCACAGGATTGTTGTGAATTTGCAACACAGGTACCGGCGGATACTTCGGTGGATGAGAAGAGCACCCCTCCTTCCCCTGCGGTCATTCCCGCCAACACCACCCGAAACCGATCGTCCTAAACCCCCAAAGTGACCGGGCGTAACACGGCTCGCCCGTTCTGCATGACGAAGACCGCCCAGCCGTCACCACTGCGAAACAACGCTCCGCGCCGAAACCGTACGACGTTTTGCGCCTCTTCGAGCACCACTCGGGGAGATCGACACCGCGCAGCGCCTGGACCGCTGCAGCACCCTCACCATCTGTCTTGCGCAGTCCCCGCAGTTCGAAAACGGGCAGACGCGAGTCGGTCATCCCACCCAGACTCGCGCGTTTCTGAAAAGGCGCATCCAGCCCGAATACTCGGTGTTGCCCGGCGGTCGCCAAGACATCTGCACCGTCCGGAACACGCGCTCGGGGTGAGGCATGGCGAGCGTCACGCGACCATCGAGATTGCACAGTGCGGCAAGACCGTTGGGCGAGCCGTTCGGATTGGCAGGATAGTGCGTGGCGATTTCGCCGGCGCGCACGACGTGGCGGAGTCCGACCGTTCCCGAGGCTTCGCAGGCCGTCGCTTGCGCGGCATCGACGAACTCGGCGCGACCCTCGCCGTGCGACACAGCGATCGGCAATACGGAGCCCGTCATACCCATGAAGAAAAGGGAGGGGGTCGGCATCACTTCGACGAGCGTCGCACGTCCTTCGAATTGTTCAACGCGATTGCGCACGAATCGCGGCCAATGGGCTGCGCCGGGGACGATGGGTGCGAGCTGCGCCATCATTTGACAGCCATTGCAAATACCGAGTGCGAACGTTTCGTGACGGGCAAAGAATTGAGCGAAAGACTCGCGCATTCTGGGATTGAACAGAATGGATTTGGCCCAGCCCTCGCCTGCGCCGAGGACGTCGCCATATGAGAACCCACCACAGGCGACGAGACCACGAAACTCCGCGAGGTCACGGCGTCCGGTAATGAGATCGGTCATGTGGATATCGTGCGCTTCAAAGCCTGCGCGATCGAACACCGCCGCCATTTCTGATTGGCTATTGACGCCCTGCTCGCGCAACACCGCAATTTTCGGACGTGCCCCGCAATTGACTAGGGGCGCGGCGATGTCTTCATCGGCATCGAAACTGAGCACCGACTGCAACGGTAACGTGGCGAGCGAAGTCGACGCCTCGAATTCCTCTTGCGCGCAATCGGGGTCGTCTCGTAACGCGCGCATACGATGACTCGTCGACGACCATTCGCGCTTCAGGGCCTCCCACGGCTCATCGATGACGAGCTTGCCTGCTGCGATGCGAATGCGATCGGACTGGGGCTCGACGCGACCGATGACCACGCTGCAATGTCCCACCCCATGCTTGAACAATACACCGAGCACATCGGCACAATTATCGGTGTGAATCTGCAGCACGACACCCGGTTCTTCGGCAAAGAGCGCAGCAAGTGCGGCAGCGTTGTTACTGAGTTCGCTCGAGTCTTTCGTGCTGATGTTGACGTCGATACCGCAGTGGCCGGCGAAAGCCATCTCGATGAGCGTGACCGCAAGGCCACCATCGGAACGATCGTGATACGCGAGTACGGCATCGAGTGCGCGCAACTCGGCGAGCGCAGCGGCCAGACCTTTCAGAAGTTGCGGGTCGTCGAGATCGGCAGGCGTTTCGCCGAGCCCACCGTAGACCTGCGTCAAGACCGAGCCACCGATGCGATTTTTTCCTTCACCGAGATCGATGTAGATGAGCGAGGTGTAACCGCGATCGGTCCGAAGTTGCGGCGTCCAGCATCGACGCACATCGCCGACGGGCGCGAACGACGACACGATGAGCGAGACCGGCGCAACGACGGATTTTTGATCGCCGGACTCGTCTTTCCAGGCGGTACGCATGGAGAGCGAATCTTTGCCGACCGGAATGGCAATGCCGAGTGCGGGGCAAAGTTCTTCGCCCACCGCTTTGACGGCGTCATAGAGCGCGGCATCTTCGCCGGGCTCACCGCACGCAGCCATCCAGTTGGCCGACAGGCGAATATCACTGAGACGCCTGACGTCGGCCGCGAGTATGTTGGTGATCGACTCGGCGACCGCCAAACGCGCCGCTGCGCGTGAGTTGAGGAGGGCAACCGGCGTCCGTTCGCCCATAGCCATGGCCTCACCCGCATGACCAAAGTAATCGGCGGTGGTCACGCCGCAGTCGGCGACCGGCACCTGCCACGGTCCGACCATTTGATCTCGAGAGATCATGCCACCGACCGTGCGATCACCGATGGTGATGAGAAAAGTCTTGTCGGCAACAGCCGGGAATCGCAGCACGCGGCGCAAGGCCTCACGCGGATCGATGGTCGTGACGCCAAAGTCGAGCGTACGCGGCTTTACCGCGGCGACGTCTCGCAGCATCTTAGGGGCCTTGCCGAGCAGCACCTCGATGGGCATGTCGACGGGCGAGTCGTTGAGCAAAGAATCTTTGACGAGCAGTCGGCCGTCGTCCGTGAGTGTGCCGATCACGGCATGCGGACAGCGCTCGCGCTCACAAAGGGCTGCGAATTCTTCGAGCGACTCGGCGCCGACGACGAGCACGTAGCGCTCCTGCGACTCGTTGCACCAGAGCTCCATGGGCGACATACCGCGCTCATCGCTCGCGATGGCGCGTAGGTCGACGATGGCACCGCGGCCACTGTGCGCGACGGCCTCGGGCACGGCGTTGGAGAGCCCGCCCGCACCGACATCGTGAATGAGCAAGATCGGGTTGTGTTCACCACGTGCCCAGCAACGGTCGATAACTTCTTGCGCGCGACGCTGCATCTCGGGGTTGCCGCGCTGCACGGACGCAAAATCGAGATCGGCACTCGAAGCGCCCGCGCCCACCGAAGAGGCCGCACCACCCCCGAGCCCGATCAGCATCGAGGGGCCGCCCAACACGACGATCTTCGCCCCGGGCGGACAATCGCGTTTCTCGATGTGCGATCGACGCACGTTGCCGAGACCGCCAGCGATCATGATGGGCTTGTGATAACCGCGGAATCGCGTGGCGGAGTCTCCTGCCGCTTGAATTTCGAGGGTGCGGAAATAACCGTTGATCCCCGGTCGTCCGAATTCATTGTTGAATGCGGCCGCGCCGATGGGCCCTTCGAGCATGATGTCGAGCGCCGAGGCGATGCGATCGGGCTTTCCGGGGCTCGGCTTGCCAGGCAGTGATTCCCAAGGCTGCTCGAAACCCGGAATGCGCAGGTGAGAGACCGAATAACCGACTAGCCCCGCTTTCGGTTTTGCACCGATGCCGGTCGCGCCCTCATCACGGATTTCTCCACCCGAGCCCGTCGAGGCACCCGAAAACGGAGAAATCGCCGTCGGATGATTGTGCGTCTCGACCTTCATAAGAATGTCGATCGGCTCGAGGTGCGCGTCATAGACACCCGTCTCCGGGTCGGGGAACCATCGACGCCCGTGGGCGACGCCCTCGATGACGGCGGCGTTATCTTTGTAGGCACTCAGTACGCCCTGCGGGGCGTGCGCATGAGTGTTGCGGATCATGGAAAAAAGCGATTTCTTCTGCGGCTCGCCGTTGATGATCCATTCGGCGTTGAAGATTTTGTGCCGACAGTGCTCGGAGTTCGCCTGCGCGAACATCATGAGCTCGACATCACTCGGGTCGCGACCGAGTTCGCCAAAGGCCTTGAGCAGATAGTCGATTTCGTCTGCCGAGAGCGCGAGCCCCAGTTCGACGTTGGCCGCTTCGAGCGCTGCGCGACCGGTCTTCAAAGAAATCCGTCGCAAAGATCGGGGCGACTCGACCGCGAAGAGCGCTTGGGCCTTCGAGACCTGATCGATCACGATCTCGGTCATACGATCGTGCAGCAAGGGCGCAATGGCTGCGAGCGCTGCAGGATCGAGCGGTGACGTACAGGTGAGTCGGTATTCGATGCCGCGCTCGATGCGACGCACGGCCTCGAGACCGCAGACCTTGGCAATATCCGTCGCCTTACTGGCCCACGGCGAGATGGTGCCCGGACGCGGAATCACCCACAGGGTCTGCGCACCCGCTCCATCCGTGGTGCTCCCACCCCCTGTTGCGTCACCCCCAACCGCCTCACGTCGAGAACCGTAATGAAGGAGCGACTCGAGTGTCCGGGTTTCTTCGTCACTCAGATCGCGAGAGAGATCAACGAAATGAATGAATCGGGTATCGACGGCCTCGATGGCCTCAACGACAGCGCGCAGGCGCGGCAGTAACTTGCGTAAACGGAAACCGGAAAGCGCGGGGGCACCGCGTACGAGCATGATCGCGACGCGGCCTATTTCTTGGACCCGTCACCCGCCGGCGGCGGAAAGACGGGTATCGGGAACTGGGCCACGTTAGAACCTTCGTAGGTGCTGATTTTGCTGACGCCCTGCTTCTTCACTTCGTCGATGCGCAGCACCGAATGCAGCGGCAGGTAGCTGCGTTTAACCCCTTCGAACTCGGACTTGATGCGCTCCTCGCCCGGGTCGAGCACGACGGTCGAGCGCTCCCCGAAGACGAGCTCTTCGATCTCGATGAAACCGAACAGGCTGCCATGATTGACCTTGCGAGCGTAGACCTCGTAGATCTTGCCTTGGTTCACGAACATGACCTTGTAGATGTGACTGGCTGGCATGGCGTCGCTATCGGAAAGTGGCGGAGAGGGTGAGATTCGAACTCACGTGCCGGGATTAACCGACCATCCGATTTCGAGTCGGCGCCGTTATGACCACTTCGGTACCTCTCCGGAGCCGGGTATTCTACCCGACATGACTCGGACCGGGACAGTCCGAAGGGTGCTCCGGACCCTTCTTCCGCTCGTGGTTTTGCTGGCGCTGGCCGGCTGCGGCCGCGGCGGCGCACTCGAGGAAATCCGCGAACGCGGCGAATTGCGCGTGGCCACGCTGAACGGCCCGACCACCTATTACATCGGTCCCGAGGGTCCCGAAGGCCCCGAATACGCGCTCGCCGAAAGATTTGCGGCCGAGCTCGGGGTCAAGCTCACCCTGGTCGTCGAGGCCGATCGTCAGGGATTACGAAATGCTTTGAAGGACACGCGCGCAGACCTCGCCGCCGCGCAGTTGTCGTCGGACCCACGTTGGCGTCAGGTCGCCCTGCCCTCTGAGCCTTACTCGGAGTCGCCGCTTTTCTGGATTCACGCCAAGGGGAACACGCGACCGACGACGGTCGAAGAGATCGCGAAGATGCGCGTGGTCGTCATGGATGAGAGTGCTGAACTCAATTGGCTCGAGCAGCAACCCTCAATCGGACGTAAAAGAATTCTCTATACCGTCGTCCCTCGCAAGGTGGGACGCGATACCCTCGAGCTCGTCGCTTCAGGACGGGGTGATGTCACGTTGATGGATGGTCGAGAGTTTGCAGCGGCACGTCCAGTACACCCGGCACTCGAGATCGCCTTTGCCCTACCCGAGCGTCGGGAACTACGCTGGATGATTCGACGGGATGGACGTGATCTCCTGCAAGCCGTCAATGCCTTCCTCGTTCGCGAGCGACCCAAGATTCCTCCGCCGACGATGGAGATCGGCGCCCTCTCGCGCCCGCTCGTGCTGCCGAGAGCGAACTCGGAGCAGCTTTTGATCGATATTGAGGCGCGGCTCCCGGAGTTACGCGAATTCTTTGACGAGGCCGCAGAGATCTCTGGGCTCGATTGGCAACTGATTGCTGCCGTGGCGTATCAGGAGTCGATGTGGGACGCCGACGCGGTGTCGCCGTTTGGTGCACAAGGTCTCATGATGTTGATGCCGCGTACGGCCCGCTCTCTCGGTGTGACCAATCCTTTCGATGAGCGCGAGAATATCCTTGCGGGTGCTCGCTACCTCGCTCAGCTCTACGCGACGATCCCCTCGCGTATCCGCGATCCCGATCGTCTTTGGATGGCCATCGCTTCGTACAACATGGGTTATGGTCACCTCGAAGACGCTCGCGTACTCACGGCGAGACAGGGAGGTGATCCCGATGCCTGGATCGACGTGCGCGAGCGACTGACGCTGCTTTCGGAGGAGTTCTGGTATCTACAAGCCAAGAACGGCTACGCGCGAGGATTCGAGACCAAGCAGATGGTCGATCACATTCAGCAGTATCTCGCGCTCATGCGAAAAAACTTCCCGGATGATGCGGAGCCGATGACTAGCGTCGCGCTCGAAAGAACGCGCTGAGCAGCTCGCTGCATTCCTCGGCGAGCACCCCGCCGAATACGTCGACCCTGTGATTGAGTGCAGGGATGGCAAAGATATCGGCAATACTCCCAGCGCCTCCGGCCTTCGGGTCCCAAGCCCCGAACACCACACGACTCACGCGAGCATGCACGAGCGCCGAAGCACACATGATGCAGGGCTCGAGCGTGACGTAGAGCGTCGTGTCGGTGAGACGGTAGTCGCCGACACGTTGCGCCGCGTGGCGCAGCGCAATGATTTCGGCGTGGGCCGTCGGATCGTGGCTGTGGATAGGACAGTTCGCACCCTCGCCGATCACGTCGGTTCCGCGGACGAGCACAGCGCCGACCGGAACTTCACCACGATCGGCAGCCTCGCGCGCCAAGACCAACGCGTGACGCATGAAATCGGTATCGGAGGGAACAGGCATGGGTCGATTAGACACCAATCCGCTCAGCGTCCGAAACCGGCCGGCAACGCAGGGTCAAACGGATTGACCTCTCGCAATCGGACGAACGCGCGTTCGGCAGCGGCGCGATCACCCTCTTGGCTCGCCCATCCGGCCAGCGCGAGAAGAGCGTCACGATGGAACCGGCGCTGCAGTCCAAGCTCGAGCAAACGCTTCGCCTCGGCTCGCCGACCGGCGTCGTCCAGCGAGAGTGCATAGACGTACCGAAAGCGGGGCTCGTTAGGGGCCGCGCGATAGGCGGCTGCGAACTCAGCCAACGCATCGGGCTTTCGACCCTGCCTGACGAGCGAGAAGCCGAGCGCCTCGCGTAGGGTGGGCGCGGGGGAGTTTCTTTGAATCCCGCTGCGCAAAACATCTTCGGCCTCGCCTTCGCGACTCGATGCGCGCAGCAGATCGGCGAGATTCACATACGCCGGCACAAACCTCGGTTCGGTGTCGATCGCACGCCGCAGACTCTGCTCAGCGGCGGCGCGATCCCCCCGTGCGAGTTGAAGCTCGGAAACATTGAGCCAGGACTCCCCACGACTCAGATCGTGGTTCAGCGCTTGTTCGAGATCCTTCAGTTCGACATCGAGCCGCGCACGATCGGATTCGCTCAAAGATGCTCTGATCGGGATCAACTGCTTCGCAGTCTCGTGCCGGACTGCACGGGTCGCATCACGGAGCATCGGACTCAGCAGCGATGCGCGACCCTCGAGCGATAAATCGGCTTGGGCACGCAGTGCGTGGTAACGAACGAGTGAATCGGCATCTGCGAGCTGCCTGCGAACCGTTGCACCCGGCAATTCGCCGGGATAGCGCGCCAAAAGCTCGATGGCTGACGCACGAACGATCGCAGGCTGTTTCGGGTCATCGACCAGCGTTAACAGCTTCGAGACGGCGCCGGTGTCACCGCGTCGGCCTGCGTGCAAGGCTGTCGCGAATGACGGCCTCTCGCGATACGCCTCACCGTACCAGCGCTGCATGGTCGCATCCGCCCATCGCGCATCACGATCGGTATGACAGTCGTTACACGCGTTCGGTACACCGAGCGAGGCGGTGAGATCAGGCCGCGGCACATGAAACCCGTGATCGCGACGCGGGTCGATGACCATATAGGTCTCTTCGCGCATATGACAGCTCACGCACTGCGAGGCGCTCGCCTCGTGGTGATGGTGCTTCGGTGTTTCGAACTCCGCCGCTGCGTGACATTGCGTACAGGTCGCGTTGCCCGGCGTCTTGAGTTCTTGAGTGTGCGGGTCGTGACAGGCGGCACAGGTCACACCGGCGGCGTACTTGGCGCTCTGCAGGAACGAGCCCCAAACAAAGACCTCACCCTGTTGCTGACCATCGGCGTGATATCGCCCTTCCGATAACGTCTCGGGCAGATAATGATCGAGCAAGGCGTCCCCCGCTTTCGCGCCTTCCGCAAACTGAGCGCGTCGCGAGTGACAAGCGGCGCAGGTTTGCATCTCGGCGGCCGCGCGACCCTTGCCGACACTCAGTTGATCAGGCGCATTGGGCGACTCGACATGCGATGAACCCGGGCCATGACAGGCCTCGCACCCCACCGCGAGATCGGACCACGTGGTCGCAAACGTTCGTTTCACCGCATCAAAGTTTTTACGGATGTGGGTCGAATGACAGTCGGCACAAATCACGTTCCAATTTTGGGCAGGCTGTGTCCAATGCAGTTCGTCGCGATGGTCGACGCGCTCGTCGGGATAAAGATGAAACCAGCGCTGGCCACCCTTTTCGGAGGGGCGGGTATCCCAGCTGATCGAGAGCGCCTGTAGTCGCCCGCCCGGAAGCTCCACGAGATACTGCTGTAGCGGCTCGACTCCAAAGGTGTACTTCACTTCGAAATCGCTGAGTGATCCATCCGGCCCGTCGGTCCGAACGAAGAACCGATCGTCCCGACGAAAGAATATCGTGGTGACCTTGGCGTACCGAAAGGCCGCGTTGTCGAAGTCGCCAAGTACCGTGGCAACCGTCGCGTGTTGCATCGCCTTGGAGTGTTGTGAGCCCTGCCAAGCGGCATATTCGTCGGCATGGCAGTCGGCACAGCGCGCACTGCCGACGAAAGTGGGTGCCTCATCGCTCGCCGAGTCGGGCACGACCTTCATCAAGATCGCGAGCACACCCGCCGCGATCGCCACTCCTCCGCCCCACAGGACCCCACTCTTGCGCATGAGCGCAAGGATATCCGGATCTCAGAAAGGAGCGCGACCTCGTGCCCCGTCCGACGAGAACACCTCGCGTCCTGCGAAGTAGGTCGCATCAACTTTCAATGTTTTGAAGGACGGAGTCATCGGCTGAGGCACGCGTCCGTTCAAGAGCACAAAATCAGCCCACTTTCCCGGAGCAATCGAACCGATCTCATTCGCCCAATCGGTCATCTCAGCCGGTGTTCGGGTATAGGCCAGCAGAGCCTCTTCGAACGATAGCGCCTGCTCTGGAAACCAAGGCTTGCCCTCGGCGAATCCAAACGGACTCGTGCGAAAGATCGCATCGGCCATTTGCGTCAATGGGTCGAGCGGTGACGTGGGGTAATCCGCACCGAAAACGAGTGGAACGCCCGCCGACAGCATGGAACGCCAAACATAGGCATCCCCTTGTCTGCGAGGTCCGAGACGGCTTGGCACGTAACCGACGGCGTTCGTACAGTGATTAGGTTGCATCGAGGCCACCACACCGAGTTGTTTGAATCGGCGCACATCAAGCGGGGTAACCACCTCGATATGCTCGACTCGGTTAGGTAACGTCGGACGAAAATCCCCTGCCGCCTCGAATGCGTCGAGCGACGCGCGGACCGCGGCATCACCGATGGAATGAATCGCCACCGGGAGTCCCGCCGCATTGATGGCTTTCACTTTCGCCTTGAGCCGCTCGGGACCTGTGATGTATTCGCCACGCCAGCCCGGTTGGTCGGAATAATCGTCCAACATCACGGCGGTTCTTGCCGACAGCACCCCGTCATTCATCAGTTTGACGTAGCCAACCTTGAGCAACGGCCCAACGCGAGTCGATTTTCCGGTCGCTGCGACACGACTGCTTACGCTGTTACGCAGATCAATGATTTCTTTGGCGGCTGCGTCGGGCGATACACCCTCACCGGCCGACCAGCCTTCCCCGTACCACACGCGAATCGAGGGGCGTGCCGTTTCGAGGAGGTGCAGGTAGTCGGCGAGATCACCCATTTGATGCAGCCCCGTGATCCCTACGCTGTTTGAGAAGGCTTGCATCTGAGCAAGCCCCTCGCGTCGTCGCGTGACATCACGCTCCGGAATCACTCGCCTGACCAGACTCATGGCGCCCTCGAGCAAGATACCGGTGGGCTTCCCGGTTTTTGCATCGAGCACGATTTCACCGCCGGGCGGCACCGCCGACGACTCGTTCACACCAGCGATCTCGAGAGCCTTCGAGTTGACCCATGCGTAATGACCATCGATATGCGTCAAGAAAACGGGTCGATCGGGGGTGACTGCGTCCAGCATTTCACGGCTTGGGTACTGACCATCCGAAAGCGTGTGATCCCAATACCCGCCCGTGAGCCACTCGCCTTTGGGGAGTCGTCGATCTGCCGCTTCGATCAGGCGCAGCCACTCTGCTTTATCAACGATGTACGAAAGGTCGACGCCTGCCACTCGAGGCGCGTCACCACTGACGTGAGAGTGGCCGTCGATGAACCCTGGCGTCACCGTTCGACCACCCGCATCGATGATTTGCGTATCACGGCCCGCGAGCCGCCGAACGTCGGCGTTATCCCCCACCGCGACGAATCGGCCTTGGCTGATCGCAAATGCGCTCGCCCTCGGCCGCGACGGATCGGATGTGTAGATATCGGCATTGACCACGATCAGATCAGCCGTTGGAGACGCCTGACCGACCAAAGAAAACGGAAGAGACAGTACGGCGACTGCGAGCGCGACGAACAATCCACGCATCAATGGATGCCTCATAACAGTCAAATGAGAGCCCAGAAATGAGCGAGGCGGGAGCATCGGCTCCCGCCTCGCGTCAACTCCGTCCAGCCCGCGAACGGCATGGAGAGGTTCAGGGCTTGTAGCTCAACCCGAAGAAAAAGAATCTTCCACGGGGGCCCACCGGCCAGGCCAGCTGCGTAGAGTACGGCTCTTCATCAGCGACGTTATTCACGCCCCCGTAGAGGTTTAACGACTCGCTCCACTCAAAGCTCGCATTGACGTCGAAGATAGTGACGGAATCAAAGAAGCCTGCATCACCATACAACGCCTTCTTACCGTACAAACCCCGAACGTCCTGAATCTCAGCGACCGCCTGTTTGCTCTGGTAGCTCATCTGTACGCCGACACCGATCGGACCACGATTCCAGGTTAGATTGAGATTACCGCTCCACTCCGGAAGTCGAATTTCTTCGACCTCGGGATCAATATCCGCCGGGTTGCGCGGATTGAAGAATCGATCGAGCTCTTCCTGGTGTGAGCCAACCAGCCGAACCCCGAACACGTTTTCCCCTACAGGGATCCGGTAGTTAACGGCGAAGTCGACACCCGTCGCCTCTATTTTCGCAAAGTTAAGCAAACCCGAATCAAGCGTGCGAAGACCGCCGTCAGCGCGTCGGGAGAACTGGGTGCAAAACGGCACGTTCGGATAAGACGCTGAATCGAAGCACCCTTGAAGAATGTCAGATGCACTCACTGCTCCAACCGCTTCCTCAATGGATACGTCCCAATAATCGACTGTAATCGAAAGACCGTTGATGAAGCTCGGCGCAAACACCAGACCTGCCGTCAAAGTTTCTGCGGTCTCTTCGCTCAGATTGGGATTTCCGCCCGATGTGCCAGCGAAACGCGCCGTTAGGGGGTTGTTCCAAATATACGTGTTGTTCGGACCCGTGATGCTCGCAGCGGGCACCCCAGCTGCCCTGAGTGCGGCGACGCAATTGGCTTGTCGGGCAGCCGTACCAGCAGTGATATTGTTCTTGTCGCAGGGATCTGTAGATGCGGCGATAAAGATCGGCAATTTTGGATCAAATAGTTCGGAGATGTTTGGGGCTCGTACCGCCTCCGAAATTGTTCCGCGAAACGTCAACCCGGAGACCGGTGCCCAAGTCAAACCCGCCTTCCAAGTTGTGGTTTCTCCGAGGGTCGAGTAATCCGCCAGACGTACCGCGCCGTCGAGCGTAAGCTCTTCAGCGAACATCCGTCCGCGGAAAATTGGGAGGCGAATTTCTGTGAACACATCCGTCACATCGTATCCACCCGCCGTGTCGAATTGCTGAACGTTATCAATCGAAATGAGCGCATTCACCCAAGGATCGATGCTCTTCGCAAGCACACCGGGTGTAAGAGGTGTGCTCTCTGGAAGGATGCCTAAGGTGAGCGGATCAAGCCGGTTATCACTCGACTCATCTCGATATTCGATGCCAGCCGCATAGCCGACCGGGCCATCGAGTACTCCTTGGAGCACTTCAAACTGACCGGCGGCAGTCGCAGAGACCACCAGCTGCTCAATCACGAGCGTATCGACTAAGCTCGCCGTGACGAAGTCTTGCGACGCCTTACTCGCGGCGCGGACGCCAAAGGGATTCATCGGCTTGCACGTCCCGTCTCCAGGTCTGAACGTCCAGTAGCGATTAGAAAAGTACTCCCCGTTTGCAAAATTATTTCCGGCAGAGAAATAGTCAATCTCGTAGAAGGCCCGCGGATTAAGGTCAGACCGGCAAACTATGTTTCCATTCGGGGCGCGCACCGCATCCATCGATGCAAACAGACGATCGAGTAGAGGGCCGGTCGTTTTGGAGGTGTTAGTCGTCTCGCCGAAGTTGGCGGACAGCTCAAACTGGTGACCATCGAATGGTTCGAACTGCGCACCGGCTACCACGCGGATTGTCTCGCGGTCGTAGATCGACGGGTTGTCATCGCTGACGTCGAGGGGATCTTTCGTCAAAAGCAGATAACCCTGTCGATCCGCGACGGGTTGCAGTTGTCGCGGTATAAAGGGGTTATCTGCCTGAATAACTAAAGTGTCCCAGTATGTATCCTGATCGCTGAACCGGGTTGACGTTCCCTTGACGTACTTCGCTTCGAGAAACAACTTTGTGGTGTCGTTCAATTCAAATGTCGAATTAAGGTTAACGACGACCCGGTCCGTCTCCGGAAATAAAGTGTCAGCATCATGGTACGCCCAAGCGCCCCCCATACCGCCGACGCTCCATAATTCGCTCAGTCTGATTCCATCCTTGAAGACACTGACGGTTCCGTCAGGATTTGTGATCCAACAACCGGCAAGATAAGACGTTCGGCCTGCTGGCGATTCTTGGCAATCGATGATCCCGTTGTTGTTGATATCGATCCCATAATTTCGTGTGCGGGATGAGGTGGTGAAACCGCCCGGCGCGATGGATCCAGCCTGGGAAGTCAGACCAAAACGAGCGTTATTGATAACGGCTCTCGGTGGCGCATTCGGGTTGGTCAAAAAATCTGGGTTCGCCTGAGTCACCGAAATACCATTGTCGCGTGACCAGTCGCGATCGCCGTGGGTGATGCTGGAGTCTTCTTCGATCGTCAGCGCGAACACCAGGTTTCCTCGCCCGTCGGCAAAGTTGTCGCCGAACAGCACGTCGACGGAGAAATTCTCAGCGTCTCCCTCGCCCGATACACCACCTCGAAAATCGATCTGAGATCCTTCGAAGTCATCTTTCAGAACGAAATTCACGACGCCGGTCACGGCGTCCGACCCATATATCGCTGACGCGCCACCGGTGGTGACTTCGACGCGCTCAACGAGGGCTCGAGGAATGCTACCGATGTCTACCGCTTGAGTGCCGCGGAAGCCTGCGACGTGTCGCCGACCGTTGACGAGGGTCAAGGTGCGTTCGCCACCCATGCCGCGAAGGTTGAGCGCGTTAGCGCCCGTCGATGAGTTTTCGCCGGTGGTTGACGATATGAGCGCAGGGATATCGTTGACGATCTCAGCGAGGTTGATTTCGCCTGAGAGACGCAACTCCGTCGCATCCAGAAATTGAACAGGCGTCGAGGCGACAAGGTTGGGGTCCGTCGGAATTCGGGATCCCGTCACCACCACCTCTTCAAGCGCCTCGCGACCCGCGCCATCGGCGTTCTGGGCGATCGCGGCCGACGAGGCCGAAATCAGAGCGGCCAAAAACGCAAAACCTACACTCGTAATGCGATGAGTCATATTATCTCCCGAAGCATTTTTTATCTGTGCTACCCAACCCAAAGTTTAGACCATGCTCTGAATTTAACAAGTTCCCAAGCGCTTCCAAGCCTGCTCAGCAAAGTAAAATGGGGGGCAGTTTTGGGGTACCCCATCCAAACACCGCCAAATCCAAATCGGAGCACCTCTGCTCAGCACATTGTTCGGGTGTGGCAGACAAACCGCTTCGGTTAGAGCGGTCTCACTCGGCGACCGGTGTATGTATTTAGATGCAGCCCTCTCGCCTTCGACACGTCTTCATTCCTGCCTGGGTCGCCCTCGGCATCCTGGCCTCGACTCCTCCCCCCGCTGACGCCGCCTCCCCCTCCCCGGTCGGTCTTTGGAAAACGGTCGATGACAAAACAGGTCAAGCCCGTTCCCACGTCCGAATCTCAGAGGCGGCGGGCGTGCTGACCGGGCGGATCGAACTAATCCTCGAGCTCGACAAGCGCGATGCCAAATGCCTCGCCTGCAGCGGAGAAAAGAAAAACCAGCCCATCACCGGCATGACCATCCTCGAGGGTGTGCGACGCCACCGCAGCGCCATGCATTGGGATGGCGGAAACATTCTCGATCCGAACGATGGCAAGGTGTATCGGGTTCGCCTGACGCCTCAACGCGACGGTCGGACCTTGGAGGTTCGCGGCTACCTCGGGCCGTTTTATCGAAACCAGTATTGGGTGCGAGTCGACTAAGCCGCGAACAAGGCGATGATTGCCGTCGCGGCCGCAATATTGAGCGCAAAGCCGACGACGAGCATGCGCTTCAACGTGACCACCCCCGAGGAAAACGCGATCGCATTGGGGCCGGTTGCCACGGGCAGCATGAAGGCGAAGCTCGCAGCGATCGCCACGGGAAACACCAAGGTCTGAAGCGGCGTTCCCGTTGCCTCGGCAATGGCGGCCACGACCGGAAGCATGGAGGTCAGCGTCGCTACATTGCTCGCGAGTTCCGAGACCAGAATGGTCGTGAGCACGAGGATGACGATAAGACCGAACGTCGAGAGACCTTCGAGGCTGACGATCCAAGCGCCGATCCATTGCGCGAGTCCTGTGGTCTCCATGGCCGCCGCGAGCGACAAGCCCCCTCCGAAGAGGATGGCGATCCCCCAGGGAATACGTTCGGCTCTCGTCCAATCGATGAGCTTCTCGCCACGCTTTCGACCGGAGGGGACGAGAAACAACGTCAACGCGCCGATGACTGCGATGCTGGTATCGCTGAGTTTGGCGAGGGGCGGCCACTCGTTGAGCTGCACACGAAACATCCACGCCAAGGCCACGAGACCAAAGATCACGCCGATCCGAATCTCCGGCATCGAGATCGGCCCAAGCTTCTCGAGCGCGGACCGTACGACCTGCCCCATCGCCGAAGACGTCGCAGCCCGTTTCCCGAAAAGTGGGGCGCAGAGCAGCAGCCATGAAATCGGCAGCATGACGAGAATGAGGGGAATCGCCTGACTCATCCAATCGACGAACGCCATCGGTTCACCGGCACGCTCAAAGAAACCCATCGCAATAAGATTGGTGGGCGAGCCGACCGGCGTGCCTACTCCGGCAATCGTCGCAGCATGCGCGACACCGAGTAGCAATGCCCCACCCAGTACGAGGTCTGGCTTGCCTTCGGGCGACAACGCCCTCGCAGCGCCGAGTGCGATGGGCGCCAGCATCAGCGTGGTCGCCGTGTTGGAGATCCACATCGAGATCACCGCCGACGCCAGCATGAAACACCCGACGAGCGGAATCGGCCGCCCTCCCGCGAACGATGCGATCGAGAGCGCGATACGTTCGTGCAGTCGCCAGTGCTCAACGGCGGCTGCGAGCATGAAGCCACCGATGAAAAGAAAGATGATGGGATCGGCGTAGGGTGCGGCGGCCTCTTTGACAGACGCTGCGCCCAGCAAGGGCAACACCGCGAGCGGCAGTAACGCCGTGGCCGCGATCGGGATGGCCTCGGTGGCCCACCACGTCACCATCAGCACGGACAGTGACACCACCCACCACGCCTCGGCCGAGAGATCCTCGGGTGGCGCGAAGCCTTGCAACGCAAGCGCCAACGTCGGGCCAAGGAGGAGGCCGATACGGCGACCCCACGCGCCCCACGAACCGGATGGATCCTGATCAGAAAAGGTCATGTCGACACCAGATGACGCAGCGCAGCGAACTTGGCCCAAGCCTCGTCCCACTCGGACGCGGCTTCGGAATCGTGCACGATCCCGCCACCGATGTCCCATCGCGCCTCACCCCCTCGAGACTGCAGCGAGCGGATCACGACGCTGAACTCCGCATCGCCGCTCGGCTCGACCCAACCCAGTACCCCTCCATAAAGCCCTCTTGGACCCTGTTCGAGTTCGCGAATCATCCGACACGCCTCGATTTTCGGTGCGCCCGTCATCGAGCCTGGTGGAAACGCCGCGGCCAATGCGTCCCATACGTCGAGTCCGGTCCGCAGTTCGCCCCGAATGGTGGAGGTCATCTGCGCCACGCTCGCATAGCGCTCGACTTCAAAGAGCGACTCCACCCTCACGCTGCCCGGTACACACACACGACCTAAATCATTTCGCGCCAGATCCGTGATCATCACATTCTCCGCACGATCTTTGATCGACTCGCCGAGCTCGCGAAGTATTTGCTCCGTTGACGAACCATCGAGACGACGCGTCCCTTTCATGGGGCGCAACAGTGCTTCGCGACCTTGAACCGACAAAAACCGTTCGGGACTCGCCGACAACAACTCGAAATCAGGCAAGCTGACCCACGCCGCATGGTCAACCGGGTTTCGGGCCAAAAGCGCAGCAAACACGGTCGCGGGATCATCCGGAGGCGAGAAGCTCACCGGAAACGTCAGACACAACTGATACAGACGACCCGATGCGATCGCCTCATGAATCTTTGAGAGGGCTTGTGAATGCCAATCTTTGAGTCTCGGCGACTCGAGGGCCTCGCGAGCCTTGAGCTTCACAGGCCTCCGCGGCTCTCCCCACGCACCTCCGCCCTCGCCCCCGGCGCGACGCATCACGCTCCCGGCAGACCACATCTGGATACGCGGTAAACCGAGCCAGTCATCGTGTACGGGAATACGGTCGAAGCAGGCCGACGCCTCATGAGTCACGAGCACGAGCAGCCCCTGCGCGCCACGCTCGAACGCACGGCGAGACGCCAAGCGAAGTCGCTCAGCGACATCGGCAGACCCTCCTGAGAGATCCGCCGATGCGTGCCACGCCAAAGAAAGCTGGCTCGCCATGAGCGAGCGACGCCCGAGTTCGGCATGACCTCGCGCCGACACCAAGCAGGCGAACGGCTCGGCGGCAGTACGTGATCGCTCGGCAGCGTCGCGCATCTCGGCGAGTGAGCCTTGCACGCTCACGGAATTTCCTTGGCGTGAAGCTCGAGCAGCGCCCGACGCCATCGCGCAGCCTCGGCGACGTCAGTGGGCACCGTGCGGCCGTCACAACTGCGGATCGCCATCGCGAGTCGCAAGGCGCTGATCAGCATCAACCCTTCGACACGTCCTGGCGAATCGGGATCGAGCGCGCTGACCGGTAACGATCCTGACTCGAGCGGGAGGCCTGCACGGCGCAAGGCATCGAGCGTGACGCTCTTGAGCACATCAGAGGATTCATGAACGAACCACCGACCTTTCGATCGCCAGGCGATCGCCCCCGTCGCGCCTTCCATGATTTGACCATCGCGCACGAGCAGCGCTTCGCTCGCACCGCGCGCCAACGCTTCCTGTCGCGCGACGAGAGACCAGTGGTAGCTCACGGATTTTCCGAGAGAGCCCAAGCCAGGATGGGCCGACGAAGCGATGATCACGTCGAGACCGTACTCAAGCGAGGCAGCCGAGGAGAGATGCTCACTCCACTCGCCAAGCGCCTGCCATCCCCCCGTGTCGTGGTCTACGCGAGCGAGATCGCGAGCAACAATGAGACGCAACCGACCTGTTGGGTACTCCGACAACGTGGAAGACATGGCATCGAGGCCGCGTTCAGCGGCGCGCAGCGCACACTTGGCCTGGTCGGTCCCATGAAATTGCGAGACGGAACCGGACAATCGCTCAAGATGCTGCCGTAAAAACATCGGCCGCCCCGACTCGACGCGCAGGGTCTCGAACCACCCTTCGCCAGAGGACACGAGGCTAGACGATGACGCGAACGCCGGCTCGCCCGGCGAGAGCCAACGACCATCGAGACAGTAGCGAAGGCTACTGACGCTCATCAGCCTGCGAGCACGTACACCACGAAGGTGACGATTCCGAGCCCTCCCGCCGCAAGTGCTTGACGACGATACATCGGCACATTCCACGCCATGAGCAACCCCGATAGCAGGATGACCACGAGGCCAACACCCCACAATACGGAGATTCCCTTGGCGACCTCGCTGCCCTTCGCTTTGTGCAACTGCACGAGATGTCGCCAAGGTGTCGTTTCTTTGATGACGAGCGTGGCGCTCAGCGGATCTGCGGAAGGCTTCAACACCACATCGCGACTGGCGCCCGTCCACTCGAGCTCGAAAGACGTGCCGGCTTTTTTGATGGAGGCCGCACCCGACGGATAGTCGACGCCGGCCTCGTCGAGCGCGCGCTCCACGACGGCGGTCAAGGCGCTGAGTTCGGCTGAGAGCGGCTGCGTCAATTCGATCGATCGGCTCGTCTCTTCGTACGCGCCTTTGATCGAGATCGTGTACAGCACGCCCGTCGAAGCGAACATCACGGCGATCGGGAGGAAAAACGCCGCCAACCAGAGATGCACGGCAATCAGTGTTTTTTGCATGTCAAAGTTCCGGAACCTGAATCGTGGAATCGGGAGGAGTTTAAACCGTCTCCCTCGCCACCTCAGCGAGCGCCCCCGCATCATCAATTGAGTACAACGCTTGACCCCTTCGCCTTGATCCTGTACCTTTTTTAGTAAAGGTACTGGTTTGAATCACGTGACTCGAGACACTCATTTCGCCGCCATCAAAAAAGGCCTACTGGAATTTGCCGTACTCAAGGTGGTCGGCACCGGTCAGTTGTATGCGGCCGATATCCTCGCGCGACTCGAAAAAACAGAGTTCGCAACTCAGGAGGGCACGCTCTACCCCTTGCTGAGCAAACTGCGTCGTGAGGGTTGGGTCCATTACGAGTGGCAAGAGTCGAGTCTTGGTCCTCCCCGAAAGTACTACCGGCTCACCTCTCACGGGCGCGGCCACCTCGACACGCTCGATCGCTATTGGAAAACCATCGACCGTACGCTCATCGAGCTCGGCGGCTGATCGTCACGGAGAACCTCATGCAACGCGTCATTCATGCGAGCCTCAATCGCAATCCCTACCCCATCGAGGAAGATGCCTACGCGCGCCTCGAGGCGTATCTCGCGGAGTCGGGCGTAGCGCTCGGTGACGACCCTGATCGTGACGAGATCCTTCTCGATCTCGAGCAGGCGGTCGCCGATCAGTGCCGACGACGACAATCGCCGCAAGCTACGGTGATCACGCTGCAGGAACTGCTACCCGCTCTCGAAGAAATCGGTCCCGTTCGAAGACCGGGCGTTGAACCGACCTCTTCTGATCCAAAGAAAACAACCGAGTCGGCGCCCTCCCTGCAGCAAGTCAGCCAGGGCGCGTGGATCAGTGGCGTGTGTCTAGGCCTCGCTCGCTACCTGCGTGTCGAGGTCACACTCATTCGCGTGATCGCCGCGGCGCTGCTGTTCTTCACCGGAGGTGCGGCGCTACTGCTCTATGGCGTGCTGGCCGGCATCGTGCCGTTCGCAGAGATCGATCCGAACGGCCCGCCCGTCTCAAAGATACCCGCCAAGCTTCGCCAGTGGATCGAAGCCCTGCGGCGGAAAATCGCGGGATTTGCGCGCTGAGTTTGACCGAAAGCTCAGCGGATCAGGTGCCAGCGGGTCTGACGTCCCGCGAGGTACGTGACGCGCTCACCGTCGAAGAGCGCACCCTGCTCGAGTTTCATCTGCACGAGCTGGCCGCCCCACTCGGGTACCGCTTGCTTGATGTTTCCCTCGATGGCGTAAACGGTGTTCGGGTAGATCGGCCAGTCGCCCTGCACGGGCGTCGACCCCTGGTTATCCCACATGCCGATCGTCGGACCCGGTGCATGCCCGAACATGCCGAGCGGATGGGTGTACACACTCGCCGCGATGCGCGCCTTGGTCGCCGCCGCACGCGTCAACGCCAGTGCTTCGTTACCGGTACGGCCAGTGGAAAAGTTCGAGGTCAAAAGATCCTGCCATCGATTGCCCGTCTGCATCGCAGCCTGAAGGCCGGCAGGGACCTCGGTCTCACCAAGTCGCGCGACATACCCCATCTCCTGAGTGTCGGTGCAGAGCTTGAGATAACAAATGCCGACGTCCGTATGCAGCACATCACCCGGCTCGATGACGCCGCTGTCGCCGCAGAACGGCGCGTCCGCCTCACAGGGTACGCCCTGACGTTGGCGGTTCACGTCGGGAAAAAACCAAATCGGTAAACCCAGGCTTTCGAAACGCGCACGGATGTACCACGCCACCTCTTGTGTCGTGGTGACGCCTGGCGTGATGACGCGCGTGCTGAAGGCTTCGGCGATGACACCCCGCGCGATACCGATGATGTGCGGATAGACGGCAAGCTCCGCGGCGCTGCGCGTCTCGAGCCAGCGCACCACGAGTGACTCTGCAGGCACGAGTCGCGATGCGAACTCAGGCGGAAGCACTTCGCGCAGGCGTTCGTGCAATGCCGACGTCAGCCCGTCGGCCACCGGCCACTCGCGCGAGACGTTGATGCCGATGCGCTGTGGGTTGCGACTCACGATGAGCTCTGCCAAGGCTTTCCACTGCGCATCGAGATCGCCACCCGCCCATGCAGACGAGTACGGCTCTCCGAGCGGATAGCGATTCACCGAGAGTCGATCGACGCTACCGTCGGGCTGACGATGAAACACGAGCATGGTGGTCCGGCGAGCCGCAAAACTCGGCTGTGGAACGAGCGTGAAATAGACGGGGTCTTCCGCATACTCGCGATTGATCACGAGCCACATGTCGAGCTTGGTCTCCGCCATGAGGCGCGGCAGGAGGGTCTCGAGCCGGTCGCGGACCATGCGATTCTCAGGCTCGACTCGCTCGCGGGTCGACAACACGTCGAATCCCTCCGCCGAGGCGATCACGCGACCTTGCGAAGGCTCATTGGCGATCGACTGCCCAGCGAGCACACAGCCTGCGAGCAAAGAAAAAACAGCCGCTCGAGCACAGATGGCAGGATTCATCGATACCCCCTCAAAGATGACTTACTTGGTCGGCGTCAATCGAAACAGCTTTCCCGTCGATTCGGACAGCACATACAACGCGCCGTCCGATCCCTCACGCACATCACGAACGCGCCCAAAACCTGTAATACGTTCCTCGGCGGTGACGGTATCGCCGCTCAAGGTTAATCGGATCAACATCTGCTCTCGCAACGAGCCGAGAAAAAGACTGCTGCGCCATTCCGGAAACAACGCGCCGGTGTAGAACGTAAGCCCGGAGGGCGCGATCGACTGAGGCAGCCAGATCTTCAGTGCTTTCGGGATGTCGGCACGCTCGGTGCCCTCGCCGATGGTGCGACCGAGACCGTAGGTGCGTCCGTGGGTGATCACGGGCCAGCCGTAGTTGCGGCCGGGCCGAAGGATGTTGAGCTCGTCACCGCCTTGAGGGCCGTGCTCATGCGCCCACAAGTCACCCGTGCGCGGGTGAATGGCGGCGCCCTGCACGTTGCGATTGCCGTACGTGAAGATCTCGGGCATCGCCCCCTCGCGCTTTGCGAAGGGGTTGTCGGCGGGGATCGCTCCCGTATCGGTGATTCGCAGAACCGTGCCGATATGATTGCCGAGATTTTGAGCGTCATCCTGACGGCCTCGATCTCCGAGCGTGACGAAAAGATGTCCATTTCGATCCCAAACGAGTCGCGAACCAAAATGCTGCCCCGCATTCGCCTTGGGTTTCTGGGTGAAAATCACCTGCACGTCGGACACTCGGCACACATCGCCCTCACAGCTCAGTCGGCCGCGCGCGACCTCAGTACCCATTTCAGTTGAGGTACCCGCCGAGTAACTCCAGTAGATCAAACGATTTTTTTGATAACCGGGATGAGCGACGACATCGAGCAAACCACCCTGCCCGCGCACAGTCACCTCCGGCAAGCCCAATACCGAACGCTCGAGAAGTTTCCCCTCGCGCATCACGCGCAGCGCGCCGGCCTTCTCGGTGATGAGGATCAAGCCATCGGGCAGCAACGCCACACTCCATGGCGATGACAGTCCGCTTGCGAGCGTCTCGACCTTAAGCGTGTAGCGCTCGGTCTTGATCGGGGCGTCCTGCGCCGATGCGAACGGGGCAACGAGCGCGATCAGCGCCGTCGCCGCCACGAGATGGAATTTTTTGACTAAACCGAAAACTCCGCGCATCGTGCACTCCTTGAGTATTGTGACTATTCCCACTCGATCGTCGCGGGTGGCTTGCCGCTGATGTCGTACACCACGCGGCTCACGCCCTTGACCTCGTTGACGATACGACGCGAGCAGACATCAAGCAGCTCGTAGGGCAGATGCGCCCAGTGCGCCGTCATGAAATCGATGGTCTCTACGGCGCGCAACGCGATGACGGGATCGTGACGACGCCCATCGCCCGTCACCCCGACCGACTTCACGGGTAGGAACACGGCGAACGCCTGGCTCGTCTTGTCGTACCAACCCGACTTACGCAGCTCTTCGATGAAAATGTGATCGGCGAGTCGCAGCGTCTCGGCGGCCGCCTCGGTGACTTCGCCCAAGATTCGAACGCCGAGGCCGGGGCCCGGGAAGGGATGCCGGTAGACCATCTCGTGCGGCAAACCGAGCTCGACCCCGATCTTGCGTACTTCATCTTTGAAGAGTTCGCGTAGCGGCTCAACGAGCTTGAGCTTCATGTGCGCGGGCAGGCCACCCACATTGTGATGGCTCTTGATGACATGCGCCTTGCCGGTTTTGCTGCCCGCCGATTCGATAACATCAGGATAGATGGTGCCCTGTGCGAGGAATTCGACGCGGTCGTTGGCATTGCCAGCCGCGAGTTTCTTGGCCTCTTCATCGAACACCTCGACGAAGAGCCGGCCGATGATCTTGCGCTTGGCTTCAGGGTCGTTCACACCCTTGAGTTCACCAAAGAATCGATCGGCGGCATTCACGCGAATGACTCGCACGCCGAGATTACGAGCAAAAATATCCATCACGGCGTCGCCCTCGCGATGACGCAAGAGACCGTGATCGACGAATACGCAGACCAGCTGATCGCCGATGGCCTTGTGCAGCAGTGCCGCAACCACTGATGAGTCGACACCGCCCGATAGCCCTAGCAGCACACGACCCTTGCCGACCTGCGCACGCACGCGCTCGATCGCATCTTCAATGATATTGCCGGGGTTCCAGCTCGCGGCACACCCACAGATGTCGTGCAAGAAACGGGCGTAGATCCGCTCACCCTGTTTGGTATGGGTCACTTCCGGATGGAACTGCAAAGCGTAAAACCTGCGCGACTCGTCGGCCATTCCGGCAATGGGTACATCACCCGTCGACGCGATCGCCGCAAACCCCTTGGGCAGCTCGACCACGTGATCGCCGTGACTCATCCATACGTCGAGCAGACCGTGACCCTCGGCATTGACGCGATCTTCGATGCCTTTCAGTAGCGCCGAATGATTGCGCGCACGCACCTCCGCATAACCGAATTCGTGGACGGCACCGGGCTCGACGCGACCGCCGAGCTGCGCCGCCATGATCTGCATGCCATAGCAAATGCCGAGCACAGGCACGCCGAGCTCAAACACGGCTGCGGGCGCGACCGGGGCATTTTTTTGAGTGACGGACTCGGGGCCTCCCGAGAGAATGACGCCCTTCGGCGCAAACGCACGAACGTCGGCATCGCCCGCATCCCAGGGATGGATCTCGCAATACACACCGAGCTCGCGTACACGACGCGCGATCAGCTGCGTGTACTGAGAGCCGAAATCGAGAATCAGAATGCGGTCGGCGTGAATGTCGCGGGCGGTCATGGCCAGCGACTCACGAGATCCGATAGTTCGGCGCTTCTTTGGTGATGGTCACGTCGTGCACGTGCGACTCGCGCACGCCTGCCGTCGTGATGCGCACGAAAGACGGCCGAGTCCGCATCTGTTCGATGCTTTGGCTGCCCGTGTAACCCATCGCTGCGCGCAGACCGCCTGCGAGCTGATGCACGATGGCGACGAGGCTACCCTTGTACGGCACGCGACCTTCGATACCCTCGGGCACAAGTTTCTCGAGTTCGCTCGTCGTGTCCTGGAAATAGCGGTCGCTCGAACCGTGGCGCTCGCCCATCGCACCGAGTGAACCCATGCCGCGATAGCTCTTGAAGCTTGCACCTTGAAAAAGTTCGACTTCGCCCGGCGATTCTTCGGTGCCCGCGAACAGTCCACCGATCATTACGGCGTGGGCACCCGCCGCGATGGCCTTGGCGACATCACCTGAATAGCGAATGCCGCCATCGGCGATGAGCGGTACATCCGTGCCCTCGAGGGCTGCCGCCACATTGGCGACGGCCGAAATCTGCGGTACGCCCACGCCCGCGACAATGCGAGTCGTGCAAATCGAGCCAGGACCGATGCCCACCTTCACGCCGTCGACACCAGCCTTGACGAGCGCCTGTGCTGCCTCGGCGGTGACGATATTGCCGGCGATCACCTGCAGCGTCGGCCAGCGCGACTTCACGCGCTCGACCATCTGGATGACGCCGCGCGAATGCCCGTGCGAGGTGTCGACCACCACCGCATCGACGCCCGCCTCCACGAGTGCTGCGACGCGATCCAGCGTATCGGGCGACGTACCCACCGCCGCGCCGACGCGCAAGCGACCACTGCTGTCTTTGCAGGCGCGCGGACGCTCGGTGGCCTTCTGGATATCTTTGACAGTGATGAGCCCCTTGAGCTCGCTGCCCTGACCGACGACGAGCACTTTCTCGATGCGATGTTTGTGAAAGAGCTGCAGCACGTCTTCTCTCGGGGCGTTCTCGGGAACGGTGACGAGACGCTCTTTCGGCGTCATCACCGACGAGACGGGGTTGTCGAGTTGGGTTTCGAAACGAAGGTCGCGGCTCGTGACGATGCCGACCACCTTGTTGCCCTTCACGACCGGCATGCCGGAGATACCGCGCGCCTTGGTGAGCTCGAGGACCTGGCGAATGGTGGTATCCGGCGAGACCGTGATGGGATCGAGCACCACGCCACTCTCGAATTTCTTGACCCGCGCGACCTCGAGCGCTTGGGCCTCGATGGTCATGCTCTTGTGCACGATGCCGATGCCGCCTTCCTGGGCGATGGCGATGGCGAGGCGGGCCTCGGTCACCGTGTCCATGGCCGCAGAGACTAGCGGCAGGTTCAGGCGGATACTGCGCGTCAATCGAGTCGACAGGTCGACTTCGCGGGGCAAAACTTCCGAATAAGCCGGGACCAAAAGCACGTCATCGAAAGTGAGTGCTTCCTGGAGGATACGCATGCGGGAGGCCGTCCAATGAGCTATTGGACGGCGCATTCTACGCACCCCGGCCGACCCGGTAAACTTGCCCCCTCCAGAGGCCTTTTCTCGTACCGGAACCCCACTTGCCAACGCTCCCCATCGCCCCGGCAGACCGCGACGTCTACAGCGTCGGACGCCTCAATAAAGAGGTCCGGATGCTGCTCGAGCATGGGATGCCGACGGTATGGATCGAGGGCGAAATCTCGAACTTTTCGCGCCCGGCCTCAGGTCACTGGTACTTCACCCTGAAGGATCGCGACAGCCAAGTACGCTGCGCGATGTTCCGCGGTCGCAATGCCCTGCTGCGATTCGCACCCGCCGATGGTCAACGGGTCATCGCCCGGGCTCGGGTCACACTCTTCGAACCCCGCGGCGAGTACCAGCTTCAGGTCGAACATCTCGAAGACTCAGGCGTTGGCGCATTGCGTCGCGAGTACGAGCGACTGAAGGCGCGCCTCGAAGCGGAGGGGCTGTTTGACGCGTCGAAGAAGCGGTCCTTGCCGACCGTGCCGGGTTGCATCGGTGTGGTGACCTCACCCACGGGCGCGGCGATCCGCGACATCCTCAATATCTTGGGTCGGCGATTTCCCGCTGCGCGCGTCATCATCTATCCGACCGCGGTGCAAGGTCGCGATGCCGTGCCCCAACTGCTCGAAGCGCTCTCGCTCGCAACGACCCGACACGAATGCGATGTGTTGATCGTCGCCCGCGGTGGCGGCTCTATCGAAGATCTCTGGGCCTTCAACGACGAGGCCGTCGCACGAGCGATTCGCAGCCTGCCGATGCCCGTCGTCACCGGGATCGGTCACGAAGTCGATTTCACGATTGCCGATTTCGTCGCAGACCTGCGCGCACCGACGCCCTCGGGTGCCGCCGAACTCGTCGTGCCCGATGGCGCCACCTGGCGTACGGGCTTTGCTCGGCTGGCTCAAAGATTGCTGCAGGCGCTGCGTCGACAGCTACGCAACGACAGCGATTATCTTGTAGCGATGCGGCGCCGGCTTGCGCTCGCGCACCCCGGACAGCGCTTGCGTCAAAATGCCCAACGCCTCGACGAACTCGAACAGCGGCTCGGCAGTCGAGTGCAGTTGCTGCTCTCGGATCGAAGACATCGCCTGCAAACACTGACGACGCGCCTCGCCCGGACCTCGCCCAAGGCCGAGGTGCAACGGCTCACGCACCGTCATGCCGTGCTCGATGAGCGCCTCCGTCGCGCGCTACCGCAGCGACTCGAGGTGTTGCGGCAAACGCTCGGCACACTCGCGCGCACGCTCGATGCGGTGAGTCCGCTCGCCACGCTCGATCGTGGATTCGCTCTCGTCACGCGGGTCACAGACGGTGCCCTGTTACGCGACGCGGGCGCCGTGGGTACCGGTGATCTCATCGATACGAGACTCGCCAAAGGAACGCTACGCGCACGAGTCGTCGAACACCTTGAGGAGAAAAAAGCGTGATCAAAGGACGGGGGATGCTTTCGGGTTTGATGAGCGCGCTGATCGCGCTCGCCTCAATGGACGCGTCGGGCGTCAGTAACCTGCCCACCTCATTATCGGTGCCGGGTGGTGTGGCCATTCTCGATGTGCCGGGAGACTCCTCGAAGCCGCCGGTCGTGACGTTCGAGGGTAATCGCGTCATGGTGATTCCGAACGGACAAGGGTGGCGCGCGATCGTCGGGATTCCGCTCGCGCGTGAACCGGGCACCGCGAAGATCGAGATTCGATCCGGCCCTGCGACGCTCTCGCAAGGCTTCACCATCGAAGGCAAGGCGTATGCGACGCAACGCCTGAAGGTTGCGCCGAAGCACGTCGATCTCTCACCCGAAAACGCCGCGCGAGTCGCCGAAGAACAGCCGCGGATTCGCGCGGCGGTCGCGACCTTCAGCTCGGCACTCCCTTCAACCCTCAAACTCGAATCACCTGTCCGTGGACCTCGCTCAGCGTCTTTCGGACTGCGACGGGTCTTCAATAATCAACCGCGTAACCCGCACTCGGGCATGGACATCGCCGCACCAGTCGGTACACCCGTCTTCGCGCCGGCACCCGGTCGAGTGATCGAAGTCGGTGACTTCTTCTTCAACGGCAAGTCGGTATTCATTGATCATGGTCAGGGTCTCGTGACCCTTTACTGCCACTTGAGTGACATCGGTGTGACGCCGGGAACGGAAGTGAAAACCGGAGACAAGATCGGCGAGGTGGGTGCGACGGGCCGCGTGACGGGGCCTCACCTGCACTGGGGCGTCGCGCTCAACCGCGCTTTCGTGGACCCTGCGCTTTTCCTCGACCTGCCGAGCGCCCCCGCGTCGACGGGTCGCGCTTCGGGCGTACCTTGAGCCGCACATAAGGATTGGAGTCCGACCTGTACTCGACCGCCACGGGCGAGGCGAAGAGATCGAACTCTCGTCGAAAGACGTTGGCGAGATAACGCGTATACGCCTCGGGCACATGAACCGTCTGGTTGCCGTGCACGATGATGCGCGGCGGATTGCGCCCGCCTTGATGCGCATAACGCAACTTGATGCGACGACCCCGAACGAGCGGCGGCTGATGCTGCACGATCGCTCGCTCCAGCGTCTTGGTGAGACGCGGAGTTGGAATTTCCGTCATCGCCGCGTCGTAGGCCTTGATGGTCGCCGCGACGAGCTCACCCACCCCCGTGCCATGACGCGCTGAAATGAAATGCACGGGCGCGTAGGGAACGAAGTCGAGCTTCAGTTCGAGCAGGCGACGGATTTCTTCGCGCTGCTCCATGGGAATGCCATCCCATTTGTTGACCGCGATGATGAGCGCACGGCCTCGCTGCAACGCGAGTCCGAGCACGTTCGCGTCTTGCTCACCAATGCTGTCATGCGCATCGACGACGAAGATGACGACATGAGCCGAGTCGATGGCCTGCAAAGTTTTGGCGACACTCGCCTTTTCAACTTCGTCTTCGACCTTACCGCGCCGACGTACACCCGCCGTATCGATCAGCGTGAATTCACGATCATCGCGTGCGAAGGGAACGAAGATGCTATCGCGCGTGGTCCCGGGCATGTCGCTCGCGATGACACGCTCTTCACCCAGCAGGCGATTGACGAGCGTCGACTTGCCGACGTTCGGCCGACCGATGATGGCAATACGAATACGACCATCATCGGGTGATTGTTCCGCCGCGATTTTCTCGGGATCGAAATCCGACAGTACTACCGACATGAGATCGCGACAACCGTCGCCGTGAGCTGCGGCGATCGCGAGCGGTTCTCCCAAGCCCAAAGAATGGAAGTCAGAGGCGGCGGCAGACGGGTCGAGCCCCTCCGCCTTGTTGACCGCGAGTACGACCTTTTTTCCCGAGCGTCGAAGTTCGCGCGCGACCCAATGATCTTGCGGTGTGAGGCCGCTGCGCGCATCCGCCAAAAACACGAGGACATCGGCCTCGGCGACCGCGCGCTCGGTTTGCAAGCGCATCGGCGTTTCGATGCCGGAGGGTTGCTCGACGAGACCGCCCGTATCGACCACGACGTAAGGGACGGGCCCCATCCGCCCGTAACCGTACTGCCGATCACGGGTGACACCCGGCATGTCGGCGACGAGTGCGTCACGTGTGCCAGTCAAACGATTGAAGAGCGTCGACTTACCGACGTTGGGTCGACCGACGAGAACGACGACAGGAAGCATGTTTTCAGTTCTCTCGGTTGGACGTCAGGACTGCGTTCGAGGCCTTCAGGCCTTCGGACGCAGGGCGGTCACACGACCTTCGTCATCCTGGAAGATGACGACGTCGCCAACCACCATCGGCGCATTACTCGTGCGGCCACCAATCTTGGTGCGCGCGACGAAAGCACCGGTCTCGCCATCGAGCCAATGCACGTAGCCTTCGAAATCAGCCACGGCGACGCGATTACCGACGAGCGCGGGCGCGGACAAGCGCCGCATCCGTAAACCCTCTTGACGCCAGAGGTCGACGCCAGTGCGACGACGCAGTGCGATGACCTCACCCATCGCGCCCGACACCACGACACGCTCTTCGTCGACGGCGAGCCCCCGATGACTCGAGATTTCGCGCGACCACCAGATTTGACCGGAGTCCGAAGCGAGCATGGCGACGCGGCCCTGAAACCCTGCGACGAACACATCGGCCCCTAAAACTTTGACGGCTGAGTCGATGTCGACGAGCCGTTCGATTTCGGTTCGTCCACGCGCAGGCGAGACGAGCTGGTCCCACAAGACTTCTCCGCGCGCGGTCTCGACGGAGACGACACGACCATTGTCGAACCCGCAGAAGGCGACGTTACCGGTGATGACTGGCGCTGCCGTCCCGCGCAAGGTGAGTCGCGGAATTTGTTGATCTTCGCGCCACAACTCACGGCCATTTTCGATCGACAGACCAAGCAATCGGCCCGCGACGGTACGCACGATGACCGCATCCGCGCCCACCGCTGGGGCCGCGAGTACTTCACCGCCCACTTTTGCGGACCATTTGCGCGTTCCGGTGACGGCATCGAGCGCGAGGACGTCACCATCCGCTGTGCCGACGACGACCAGTCCGCCACCCGCCCCGGGGCCGCCCGACAGCGTGGCGCCCGTTTTAGTCCGCCAAAGGACCTTGCCACTGGCGAGCTCGAGGGCGACGACCTCGCCACCGCGACCCGCCGCGAATACTTGGTCACCCGACGCCGTGGGCGATAATCCGCCACGCATGACCTCGTCTCCCCCGCCAAGTGAGACGCTCCAAACACGAGTAACGGCGAGTGATTCTTTGAAGTCGACGAGCTCAGCGGGCGGATCGACATCTTTGTCTTTGTCGCAAGCAACGAGCGCTGCAAGCAGCACCGCCGCGGCAACAAGCCGAAGCAGACGCATTGATAGGGTGCTGCGTGACATGAGTAGCTCCTTCACCACCAAGTTCAAGGTTTCGCGGGCGTCTTTACGCCGTCGGATTCGACATCCCAAATCTTAAGGCGCAGACCCTCCAGATCGACGGTCGCGGGTAACGTACCGCCTTCACCTGCGGCCGCCTCGGCCTTACGCCAGGCGGCCAGGGCGCCGACCCGATCGCCTTTGGCGAGCAGGGCGTCGCCACGGACCTCGTCGAAGCGAGCGACAAAACCACCCGGTTCTGCGCCGTCGAGAGTTTTGAGCGCGGCGTCGGCGTTGTTCTGAGCGATCTGCACGCGCGCCAAACGAACTCGAGCTAGCAATTGCAGTTGCGGATCGTCGGCGCTCGTCATCACTCGCGTCAGTCGTTCGGCGGCTTTGCCGAGCTCGTTAGCCTCCACGTGCACGCGAGCGCCGAGGAGATCGCCTTGGTCGGCGTACGCCGACGACCCATATTCTTCGCGCAGTTCATCGATGGCCTTGAGGCCCGCGACTCGGTCGCCGCGTTCGAGCGTCTGCAGAATATCGCTGTATGCAACGCTCGCCTCAACATGCCGACGCTCGACGTACGCTTCGTACCAGCGCCAGCCCGCCAGAGCACCCAGACCGATGATGACGCCCGCGATGAGCCAAGGGCCGTTCTCGCGCAACCAACGCTTGACGCGCTCCCACTGCTCTTCTTCGTTGTAAAAATCATCGATCACGATCGTCTCTCCTGCTAAGAATTCTTTGAACTTTGAGTCGATAACCATTGGTCGACGGCAGATACTGCGTTATCGATTTTCACTTCGGCCGGATCGCCTGCCCCGTCACGCATGGGCTTCAACTGCACGACGCCGCGCGCGAGCTCGTCTTCGCCAAACACGATCGCCAACGGCGCTCCGCTGCGATCGGCGCGACGGAACTGGGCCTTGAAGTTGCCACCGCCGAGATTGAGCTCGACGCGACGCCCCGCTGAGCTACGCCGGAGGTCATCGGCGAGGCGCATCGCCAAACCCATCGACGACTCGCCTTGCACGACAACATAGACGTCGGCCGTTCGCACAGCCGGCGCGGTCCCCGCTTGCTCGATGAGCGCGACCACACGCTCCACACCCATGGCAAAGCCGATGGCAGGCGTCGCCTCACCACCTAATTGCGTGATGAGCCCGTCGTAACGACCACCTGAGCACACGGCATCTTGGGCGCCGAGCGCGTCGGTGATCCACTCGAACACGGTACGCGAGTAGTAGTCGAGGCCGCGCACGAGACGCGGATTGACCTCGTACGCGATACCGAGCGAGTCAAGCATGCCGCGAAGCGCCTCGAAGTGCTGAGTGCTCTCGGCATCGAGGTGTTCGGGCAGCAAGGGTGCGCCGGCGATGATCGACTGCATGTCGGGATTTTTACTGTCGAGTATTCGGAGCGGGTTACCCTCGAGCCGACGCTGGCTGTCGGCATCGAGTTTCGCAAAGTGATCTTGGAAGTAACGCGTCAGCGTCTCGCGATAGACGCGTCGAGACTCGGAGGTGCCAAGCGAGTTGATTTGCAGCCTCACTCGATCGATACCGAGTCGACGCCAGAACGCGGCCGACAGAGCGATGAGTTCGGCATCGATATCTGGCCCGGCAAAGCCCACGGCCTCGACATCGATTTGGTGGAACTGACGGAATCGCCCTTTCTGCGGTTTCTCATGACGGAACATCGGTCCGATGCACCAGACCTTGTGTCGCGCGCCGCGCAACAGGCCGTTCGAGATCATCGCGCGGACCATGCCCGCGGTCGCTTCGGGACGCAGGGTCAGTCGCTCGCCGCCCTTGTCTTCGAAGCTGTACATTTCTTTTTCGACGACGTCGGTGAACTCGCCGATCGCGCGCTTGAATAGATCAGTCTGCTCGACGACCGGCACGCGCATCTCGTCGTAGGCATACGCGCCCAAAAGTTCTCGCGCGACAGTCTCAAGCCACTGCCACCGCGCAATCTCGGCGGGCAACACGTCGTTCATACCTTTGACCGGCTGGATGAGTGGTGCGCTCACGGCACCTGCTCCGAGGTTAAGACTTCTGGCTTGATGAAAGGTCGAAGCCTTGCCGCCGCATCAACGGTGAAATAGGCCGTCGAGTTACGAATGAAGCCCGCGGGAATCGTCACGGGACGCCCTCCCACTTGAAGCGACGCGGCATCGGCACGACCCAGCAGCACGCGCAACGGGCCCTGCCCGGCGGCTCTCGCCTGACCACCTCGGCCTACGTTGTCAAAGTAAAGCTTCTGACCCGCGGCGTCGTAGATCTCGACCCAGCAGTCGGCGCGTACGTCGACGGCCAGCACCACTCGACCTTCAGCGACCGGGACGGAGGGTGCGACCGCGGCGCTCGCTACGACGGGTGCTTCTGTCGCCGGAGGCGGTACCTCGATCGGCATCGACGGATCACTCGGCGTCACGGCGTCCGATACGTCGACGACTTCAGAGGTCATGGCCGGCTCTGCGACCGCGGGCTGACTCGAGACGCCCCCGCCTTGAAGAATCCACCAGGCTGCCACGGCAATCACGACGGCCGCTGCGAGGAGGCCGAGACGGCGACCCCAGGCTTGGGAGTCGACGGCAGGCATCGGCGCGCGCGGAATCTTGGTGAGATCGGGCGCCGCGAGCGCAGCACCCTGCGCTGTCCAATCGGCCATGAGTTCCGCGGTGGGTGCGCCGACGAGATCGGCATAACGACGCAGATGACCTTGTACGAACACGCGCGCACCAATCTCCGCGAAACGATCGGCCTCGAGCGACACGATGATCGACTCGTCGCAATGCAGACGAGCGGCTGCAGTCGCCGTGGTGAGACTCATGGCCTCGCGACAACGTGCCAATCTTTGACCGATGGACTCGCTCATGACGCCAGTGCTCCCGAGAGCTTTTCGCCAAGACGAATACGCGTGCGATCGTTGACTCGACCGGCGAGTTGACCGCAGGCCGCGTCGATATCGTCGCCACGCGTGCGACGAATGGTGGCCAGTATCCCGCGCTGGATGAGTTCGTCTCGGAAGCGCGTGATCACCGGCATGGGAGAACGACGATAATCGGTGCCCGGGAACGGATTGAACGGAATGAGATTGAGCTTGGCGGGCTTGCCCTTGAGCAGCCGCGCGAGCGCGCGTGCATGCTCGAGTTGATCGTTGACCCCGTCGAGCATGACGTACTCAAAGGTTACGCTGCGACCGTTCTGCTCATCGAGGTAATGCCAACAGGCCTCGAGCAGCTCGGCGATCGGGTGCTTGCGGTTGATCGGCACGAGCTCGTTACGCAGTGCATCGTCGGGGGCATGCAGCGACACCGCAAGCGCGCAGTTCACTTCTTCGGCGAGCTTGTACATGAGCGGCACAAGACCCGAGGTCGAGAGCGTGACGCGTCGGCGAGAAATATCGAACCCGAGATCATCGAGCAAAATACGAATAGCGGGCACCACATTACGGAAATTCGCGAGTGGTTCGCCCATCCCCATGAATACGACGTTCGTGATGCGCCGTTCGCCACCGGGCTCGAAACCGAGTTCACGATTGGCGAGCCACACCTGCCCGACGATTTCGGCGGTGGTGAGATTACGATTGAACCCCTGCTGCGCCGTCGAACAGAACGAACAATCGAGTGCGCAACCCACCTGCGACGAAATGCAGAGCGTGCCGCGATCGACTTCCGGAATGAACACCATCTCGAAGGCCTGCGTGCTGTCGGCGCGCAGCAACCATTTGCGGGTGCCATCGGCCGAGTCGTGGCGCGAGACGATCTCAGGCGTACGCACCTCAGCCACTTCGCTGAGTTGCGCGCGAAAGTCTCGCGCCAGATCGGTCATGGCCGCGAAGTCGCCCTCAAGGCGCTTGTAGAGCCAACTCATCAGCTGACGCGCTCGAAACGGCTTGTTGCCGAGCGCCGCGACGAACGCCTCGAGCTCGGGCTTTTCGAGCCCGAGGAGGTTGGTTCGTCCGGCGGCGACTTCGGTCATGACGAGTGCGTCAGCAGAGTGAGGTGATCAGCCGCGCGGGCAGATCTCGATGCCACGGAAGAAATAAGCAATTTCTTGGGCGGCGGTCTCGGGACCATCGGAGCCGTGAACGGTGTTCGCCTCGATGCTCTCGGCGAGGTCGGCGCGGATCGTACCCGGCGCGGCCTTCTTCGGATCGGTGGCGCCCATGATCTCGCGGTTCTTGGCGATGGCGTTCTCGCCTTCGAGAACCTGGAGCATCACCGGACCCGAGGTCATGTACTTGACCAAGTCCTTGAAGAACGGACGCTCGCGGTGCACCGCGTAGAACCCCTCGGCCTCGGCCTGCGACAGGTGAACCATACGGGCAGCAACGACGCGCAGACCCGCCTGCTCGAAACGACGATAGACCTCGCCGATGAGGTTACGGGTCACGCCATCCGGCTTAACGATCGAAAAAGTGCGCACCAGCGCCATGGGACAGTTCCTTGTAAAAGTGAAAGGGAAACGGGCAATCGGGTAGTTTACCCGCGCAATGCCCCTGTCGGCAACGCGAGAACGCGCGCAAGTGACTGGTCTGGAAGGGTTTTTTAGACGTTGAAGCTTTCTCCGCAACCACATTCGCCCTTGGTGTTGGGGTTGCGGAACTTGAAGGCCTCGTTGAGGCCCTGCTTCACGAAGTCGACTTCGGTGCCGTCGATGTACGGCAGGCTGTCGCGATCGACGAACACTTTGACGCCCTGATCTTCGAAAACGATATCGGCGGGCGTGGTCTCATCTGCGTAGTTGATGACATAGGCGAAACCCGAACAACCGGTCTTGCGGACGCCCAAACGCAGGCCGATGCCCTGCCCTCGGGTACCGAGAAAACTGCGGACTCTGTCTGCCGCTGCGGTCGTCAATGAAATCGCCATAGTCTCCTCAGGGTGAGTGCGTCCATTGTAATGCGCCGATCACGGTTCGCCAGCGCTCTTGAGCGCCGCCCCCAACGCATCTTCGACTCGGAACAGACGGCCAAGTTTCTCGGTCGGCAGGTTAAACCGGCGGACCCAGTCCCGCGGGCCACCCAGGGTCGGGGTCGCCGCAGGCCGACCCACAAGCTCGCGTTTTAACCCATCGAGCACCGTCCATACTCCCGGACAGGTGGCCGCCCTGAATTCGATCGCCGTAATGTTCTGCTTGGTATCGAGGCGGACGAAACAGCGAATCCGCGCGCCCTCGCGAAGACTCCCCGCCTCGCCCATCCCCCAACCCTCGCCCGCGGGTGAGCCTGGGGCATCTTGGGCACGCAATCTCGCGACGGCCTCGCGCACCACGGTCGAGGCGTGTATCGCCTCGGTCTCGGTATTGAATCGGCCGAACGCGACCCGCAGCGTCGACTGTGCGAGCTCAGTGGGCACGCCTTGCGCGCGCAACACGTACGACGGTTCGCCGCTCGTCGAATCGCAGGCAGCGCCGCTCGAGACGGCGATCGTGGGCAGCGCGGCGATGAGACTTTCACCTTCGACCCCTTCGATACTGAGCGACAACAGCCCAGGCAAACGATGAACGGGGTGGTCGTTCCAGCGCAGGCCCTCCACGCCGGCTAGACCTGATCGAAACCGCGACGCCAGCGCCTCGACGTGACGCGCATCGGAGTCGCGTTGCTCGCGCACTCGCGCCGCGGCCCGGCCGAAGCCAATGATCTGGTGAGTGGCGAGCGTTCCGGGTCGGAGTCCCCGTTCGTGACCGCCGCCCCACATCAGCGGCTCCACCCAAGGTCGAACTCGCGGAGACACCCACAGGGCGCCGATGCCCTTGGGTCCGTAAAGCTTGTGTGCTGAGATCGACAACAGATCGACGCCGAGCGATTCGACATCGATGGGAAGTCGACCTACCGATTGCGCCGCATCGCAATGCAGAAAAACATCGCGCGCGCGACAGACCGCTGCGATCGCGGCGATGTCCTGCACGACGCCCGTCTCGTTGTTCGCGTGCATGATCGATACCAACTGCGTATCGGGCCTCAGCGCTGCAGCGACCGTCGCAGAATCGATGCGACCGTCACGACCGGGCTCGAGCTCACTCACCTGCCAGCCTCGTTTTTCGAGTTGGTGTACCGGGTCGAGCACTGCCTTGTGTTCGGTGCGTGAGGTCACGAGATGACGACCGCGGTCGGCCCGACCGCGCGCGACACCCACGATCGCGAGATTGTCGGACTCGGTCGCACCTGAGGTGAAGATGAGGTCCTCTGCTCGGGCGCCGATGAGCGCGGCGACGTCGGCTCGCGCCGCCTCGATGGCGCTTGCCGCGTCACGTCCGTAGGCGTGGGTATCCGAAGACGCATTACCGATACCAAGAGCGCCCGTGAGCACCTCGGACATCGCCGTCGCCACCGTAGGATCGATCGGCGTGGTCGAGGCATGATCGAGAAAGATCGGCTTCATGACTCAGACTTTCCGGAGGTCGAATTATTTGATCGCGCGCCGGCGGGGCGTCGTCGACCCTGAATCGCCGTAAAAATGCCTCGCAAAATATTCGCTTCGTTCTGATCGAGCTCGGCGCGGTTGATGAAACGGCGGATGCGCTCCATCAAACGCGTGCCGCTCGTGGTCCGATCACGAAAGCCCACCTCTTCGAGCACCTCTTCGAAATGCGCGTAGAGCCGCTCCATCTCCTCGCCCGTTGCGAGCGGGATGAGTCCGGGCGCCGACACGTGCTGCGCGCCGCGGGCGCGATAGATTTCATAGGTGACGAGCTGCGCCGCCATGGCGAGATTGAGCGAGGAGTATTCGGGGTTCGCCGGGATTCGTAACAGAAGATGCGCGAGCGAGAGTTCTTCGTTCGTGAGGCCCGTACGCTCGTTGCCAAAAAGTAGCGCCACGGGTCCACGAAGACTCTCGGAAACGATGCGTTGCGCGCCATCGCGTACATCGAGGACGCGGATATTTTGATCACGATCGCGAGCGGTGGTGGCGACGATGAATCCGCAATCGGCAATACCGTCTTCGAGTCGATCGACGACGACGGCGTTCTCGAGCACGTCAGTCGCGCCCGAGGCTCTGGCGCTCGCCTCGGAATGCGGGAACTCCTTGGGACGTACGAGTACGAGCTTTGCGAGACCCATGTTCTTCATGGCGCGCGCCACCGCGCCGATGTTGCCCGGATGGGAGGTCTCGACGAGAACCACTCGTATGTCGGCGGCGGTGATCATGCGCGTGGTATTCTAACGGCCTTTTCCGACGCTCTTTGCCAACATGCAGCCACTTCTCAACATTGCCGTGCGTGCCGCGCGTCGTGCGGCGGATCTCATCGTCCGCAGCCTCAATCGGCTCGATTCCCTCGAGGTCTCGAGCAAGGGCCGCAACGACTACGTCACTGAGGTCGACCGGGCTGCCGAGGCGGAGATCATCGCCACCATCCGCCGCGCCTACCCTGATCATGCCTTCCTCGGCGAAGAGAGCGGTCAGATCGGCTCTGGCCCCGTGGAGTGGATCATCGACCCGCTCGATGGCACCACCAACTTCATTCATGGCATGCCGCACTTCTGTGTCTCGATCGGCGCCCGCGTTCGCGGCCGTATCGACCACGGCGTCGTCTACGACCCGATGCGACAAGAAATCTTCACCGCCTCGCGGGGTGATGGCGCCCATCTTGAAAACCGACGCATCCGCGTGAGCTCGCAGCGGGGACTCGAAGGCGCCCTCATCGGCACCGGGTTCCCTTACCGCGCCAACACCGAATACCTCGACACCTATCTCGCGATGCTCAAAGACGTGATGCTGAACACCGCCGGCGTTCGCCGCCCCGGATCGGCAGCGCTCGATCTCGCCTACGTCGCGGCGGGTCGCACAGATGGATTCTTTGAAATCGGTCTCGGCCCTTGGGACACGGCTGCCGGGTCACTGATCGTCGAGGAAGCCGGTGGTCGCGTCGGCACGCTCTCGGGCGGAGAGTTCAAGCAAGGGGGCAACATCGTCGCAGCGTCACCCAAGGTCTACGACGCGATGCTCGCTCTGCTCGCGCCGCATCTCACGCCGAGCCTGCGCGAAGACTAAGGCACGATCGTCGTAAACAAATAGACGGCGAAAATCACGAGGTGCACAGCGCCCTGCAGGATGGTCGTCCTGCCGGTACTAAACGACTGCGTGCACACGAGCAGCGACAGGAACAGCAAGACGATTTCGCGATTACCGAGGCCGAGATCAAGCGTCCAGCCCATCGCGATCGAGATCACCGCCAAAGTCGGGATCGTTAGGCCGATGGAGGCCAACGCCGAACCGAGCGCGAGATTCATGCTGGTCTGAAGGCGATTGGCACGCGCAGCCCGAAACGCCGCAAGACTCTCAGGCAGCAGTACGATCGCCGCGATGAACACGCCCGCCGCCGCGACTGGCGCACCGATCACCACGGCTAACTCGGTCAGACCCGGTGCCAGCGTCTTGGCGAGCAAGACCACCGCGACCAGCGCCAAGACGAGCAATACGAACGTCACGCCGAGGGGCGCACGCTCGACGTGCTCGACCGGCGCACCACTTTCGACGACCGCTTCATTCTCAGCCAAAATTTTCTCGTGAATTTCGTCAAGGAAGTATTCGCGGTGACGTACCGTCTGCACGAAGACGAACGCACCGTAGAGCACGAGCGAGACGAAACCGACGAAAGCCAGTTGGAGCGGCGAGTACGCGCCCCCTGAGGCCGATACCGTGAAATTGGGGAGCACGAGGGTGAGTACGGCGAGCGCACTCAAGGTGGCGAGCGCCGCGCTCACGCCCCGACGGGTGAAGGTCTGCTCACCGTGCTGCCAGGCTCCCGCGAGCATGCACAAGCCCACCATACCAGTGATGATGATCATCACTGCAGCGAAAACCGTATCGCGGACGATGGTGGGCGTCGGGGTCTCCGTGCTCAACATCAAGGAAATGATCAGCGCCACTTCGATGATGGTGACTGCAACGGCGAGGACCAGCGTGCCATAGGGCTCGCCCACGCGCTCGGCGATGACTTCGGCGTGATAGACCGCGGCGAGTACCGTCACCACGAGAGCTGATACGACGAGAACGAGTCCGAGCGTCTCCGGAAGTACGCCACCAAAGACTCCGAGCATCAACGCGATGATCGGGGTCCAGGTTTGCCAGCGAGTCAGCAGTTCGAACTTCACGAGGCCCGCACCTCCATTACGCCGATCGTTAGCTTGACTCTCCCGACCCTTTGCGCTCGAGCGCATCCACCACCGCGGTCGTCGCCATGTCGGCGCCGACGTTCACGACGGTACGAGTCATATCGAGCAAACGGTCAGCACCGAGCACGATGCCGATCCCTTCGGGCGGAATGCCGAAGGTGATCAGTAATCCCGCGATGATGGGCAGCGAGCCCCCCGGAATGCCCGCCGCGGCGACGGCGCCGAGAACGGCGAGTAGCAGGAGCGTGAGCTGCTCACCGAAACCGAGCGAGATACCAAACACCTGCGCCACGAACAGTACGACGCAGCCCTCGTAGAGCGCCGTGCCGGCCATGTTCATGGTGGTGCCGAGCGGCAATACGAAGCCGGCCGTAGTCGGCTTGATGCCAAGATCGTCACGCGCAGACGCCAACGCGGCAGGCAGCGTCGCGCTGCTCGAACTCGTCGAGAACGCCGTCACCAACACAGGTCGGATAGTGCGCCAAAACTCGAGCGGCCCGTAACGCGAAAACAACTTGAGCCAGAGCGACATGGTGCCGAACAAGTGCAGCAGCATGACGACGAGGCAGCCGATCACGAACACACCGAGCGCCACGAGGATGTCCCAGCCGATCTTGACGACGACGCTATAGATCATCGCTGGCACGGCGATGGGCGCGAGCCTGAGCGCGAAGCGCACGATGCCCGTCATGAGCTCGGTGACGAGCTCGAGTCCCGACTGCAGTTGCTGGCGACGATGCGACGGCATTTGCAGGGCGGCAGCGCCGAGAAGAATTGCAAAAAGAATGAGCGGCAACACTTCGCCGAGCATCGACCGGTCGTGCCCCGTGATCGCACCGAGCAAATTACGCGGCATGAACATGTCGACGACCGTCTGGAACGACATGTCAGGCTGCGCCGACTGCTTCTCGATGAGCTTGCCCGAGGCCGTGCCGTACTCCTCGATCAGTCGCGCCTTCGTGTCGGTGTCGACCGCCCCACCCGGCTGTACAACATTCATCATGACGAGGCCGAGGATGCAAGCGATCGACATGTTCGCGAAGAACAAGGCGAAGGTGCGCACGGAGAGCGGTCCCAACCGCGTGAGCTCACCGAGTTGCGCCACACCGGCCGCAAGGGAAGCGAACACCAGCGGCATCACGACGAAGAACAGCATGCGCAGGAAGATCTGCCCAATCGGGTCGAACACCTGCGTCGAGACGCTGCGCGCTCCCTCCAGCAACTCTGGAAAAGGATCTCCTAAAACAAGCGTCAGCGCCCCTGCTGCGGCCCCGATGAGGAGGCCGAGCAGGATGCGGTTGGCGAGCTTGGAATCAGACTCCGCCACGTCGAGAGCGGATCAGCTGCCCGACTTCGCGAGCGGGCTCTTGCGATATCCGTACGCCAAGTAGACCAAGAGACCCGCGCCCGTCCACATCAAGAACGTGAGCTGAGTGCGTAGCGGCAACGAGAACAGCAGGAACGCACAACCGGACAGGGCGAGCGGACCGACCAGCCAGATGACCGGCGTCCGGAAAGGTCGCGGACGATTCGGCTCGCGACGCCGCAGCACCATGACGCCCACCGCCACGGTCAGGAACGCGAACAGCGTGCCGCTGTTAGAGATATCTGCGAGGACGCCGACGGGAAAGAAGGCCGCGAAGACCGTAACCGCCGCGCCCGTGATCAGAGTCACCACGTACGGCGTGCCGTACTTCGGATGAACCTTCGAGAGCGTTTCGCCGAACGGCAGCAGACCGTCACGAGCCATCACGAAGAAGATACGCGTCTGGCCAAAGAGCATCATGAGAATAACTGAGGGCAGCGCGAGGAAGGCAGCAAGAGCGATCAGCTGCGCAATCTTGCCCCAGCCGATCATGTCGAGCACATGCGCGAGCGGCTCGTCGCTGCAGGCCAGCAAGTTACGATTCGCCTCCTGCGCACAGGCGGCGAAGAACGCCTCACTGCCCGGCGACAGCGGAACTCCGGAGGCATCGGCCACCGGTTGCGCACCGATCGCGCCCACGGCACCCGCCGCCACCAACAGGTAGAACACGGTGCACACCGCGAGACTGCCGATGAGGCCGATCGGGATGTTGCGCTGCGGGTTCTTAGTCTCTTCGGCAGCCGTCGCCACCGCATCGAAACCGACATAAGCAAAGAAAATGGAGGCTGCGGCTCCGGCGATGCCGATACCGAGACCATCCGAATCGAGGAATCCGTTCGGCGCAAAGGGTTCGAAGTTTTCGCCATTGATGACGGGGACGGCGAGCACGACGAACAGAATGAGTGCCGCAACCTTGATACAGACGAGGAAGGCGTTGACGGTTGCGCTCTCGCGGGTCCCGATGACCAGCAACGCGGTGACGAGCATCGCGATGATCGCCGCGGGAAGGTTGATCAACCCGCCCGCATAGAGTCCCTTGGTGAACGTATTGGCGAGCTCGATATCGAACACGCGTTCGATATTCCCGACGAAGTAGTTGGACCATCCGACCGAGACGGCACTGGCGGCGACGGCGAACTCGAGGACGAGCGCCCAGCCGACCATCCAGGCGATCACTTCACCGAGTACGGCGTAGGAGTAGGTATATGCGGAGCCGGATACCGGCACCATCGAGGAGAGTTCGGCGTAACAGAGTGCGGCAACCGCGCACACGAAGCCGGCGATGACGAACGAGCTCATCATGCCCGGGCCCGCCTTTTGCGCGGCCTCTGCGGTGAGCACGAAGATACCGGTGCCGATGATGGCACCGATGCCCATCATGGTGAGCTGGAAGGCACCCAGCGAGCGCTTGAGGCTTTTGCGCTCAGCGTTGGCCAAAATATCGTCGAGCGGTTTGATTCGCAGGTTCATCGAGAGATCCCCCTCAGGCTGTCTCACCTGATTCTGAATCGCCCGATTGTAGGGGGGCGGACCGTCCGACCGCTAGGGCAGGTCGTCGATCGCCAGTTTCTTGCGGGTCGGGAACAGACTTTCGGCCGTGAGACCGCAATCGAGCGCGACGGCCGAGGCGATGTAGATCGACGAATAGGTGCCGACCAGGATGCCGACGATCAGGGCGGCCGAGAACGGCTGTAACACCGGCCCACCGAGCAGCAACAGCACGACCACCACGATCAAGGTGGTCAATGACGTCATGATGGTACGCGAGAGGGTTTGGTTGACCGACTGGTTAAGCACTTCGTCGGGCGAGAGGCGCTTGTTCGCCTCAAAGCGCTCACGGATTCGATCGAAAACCACCACGGTATCGTTGAGCGAGTAGCCGATGACGGCAAGCAGCGCGGCGACGACCGAGAGGTCGAATACAATTCCAGAGGCCGCAAAGAATCCGAGCACGATGATCGGGTCGTGGATGGCCGCAAAAATCGCACCCGCCGACAACTGCCAGGCATGGAAGCGAACAAACACATAGATGAAGATCAGGATCAGCGTCGAGATCAGCGCCACCGCCGCGGAGTTGCGAAGTTCGGCGCCCACCTGGGGACCCACGACATAAAGATCACTAACCGTGACATTGGGATCTGCCGCTTTCAGCACGCTCTCGATTTCACTGCGCACTTGATCCGTCGTCTGGCCCTCCGGAGGGGGTAGTCGGATCGCAACATCGCGCGAGGAGCCAAAGTTTTGTACCTGTACGTCCTTGAAGCCGGCTTGTTCGAGCCTCGCCCGCAGGAGGTCTGGCTTCGCTTCGGCCGTGAACTTAGCTTCGATGGTGATACCGCCGGTGAAATCGACGCCGAGATTGAGACCCTTGGTCAGTAGCGCGGCAATGGACAACACGAAAAGCGCTACGGAGACGGCGTACCACAGCTTTCGTACGCTCATGAACGAGATACGGCTATTGGTCTTGAAGAATTCCATGTTCGAGTGCTCCTACAAACGCCGCGTCAAATCGGCAGCTTTTCGGGACGTCGCGACCCACCGTACATCAGGGTGAGCAACGCGCGACTACCGAGCAGCGACGTGAACATCGAGGTGAGAATGCCGAGCGAGAGCACCACCGCGAATCCGCGGATGGGGCCCGTTCCAAACGCCCACAACACGACACCGGCGATGAGGGTCGTGATGTTGGAGTCGGCGATCGCAGAGAAGGCTTTTTCGAAGCCCTTCGCGATCGCAGTTTGCGGCGTGACGCCGTTACGAAGCTCTTCGCGAATACGTTCGTAGATAAGTACGTTAGCATCGATGGCCATCCCGACCGTCAGCACGATACCGGCGATACCCGGCAGCGACAACGCCGCCTTGAACATGGTGAGCAAAGCCGTGAGCAACACGACGTTCGTGAGCAATACGAGATTCGCCACAATACCGAATGTTTTGTAATACGCGACCATAAAAACGAAGAGCAGTGCCATGCCGAGCACGAGCGCCGTGACGCCCTTCTCAATGTTTTCCTTGCCGAGACTCGGACTGACAACGCGCTCTTGAATCACAAAGATCGGGGCCGCTAGCGCACCCGCGCGCAACAGCAAGGCCAACTCGCGCGCCTCGGTGACGGCAAGACCCGTGATTTGGAAGCTGTTCGAAAAGACGCCCTGAATGGTCGCCTGGTTGATGACTTTCTCTTCTTTGATGTCACGCTGCACTTTCTGGCCGCCGACATCGACTTCTTCACGGCGCTGCTCGATGAACACCACGGCCATCGGCTTACCGAGATTCGTACGCGTCGTGCGCAGCATCTCCTCGCCGCCCGAGGCGTCGAGCTTCACCGACACGCCGGGTCCCTGATCGGTCGCGGCTGTCGTCGCATCGACGAGCTGATCGCCCGTGACGATGATGTCGCGCTTCAGCAAGACCGGCTGACCTTCGCGCGATTCGTAGAGCTTGGAACCGAACGGCGCACGACCGCGCTGTACGGCTTCCGACACGCTGTTCTGGATGTCGACGAGTCGGAATTCGAGCGTCGCCACTTTGCCGAGAATATCTTTGACTTCGGCGGAGTTTTGAACGCCCGGCAACTGCACGGCGATGCGATCGATACCCTGACGCTGCACGACGGGCTCGGAGACGCCAAGCTCGTTCACACGATTGCGGATGGTGGTGAGGTTCTGGGAGATCGCGTAGTCCTGACGTTCTTTGATCTGCGCGTCCGTCAAAAGCACCTGCAGCACCGGACCTGACGCGCTCTGAATCGAGGACACCGTTAAATCCGGCAGAATCCGACGCACCGTCGCACGCGCCGCGGCATCATTCGCGCCTTCGGGCAACAACACGCGCACACCGTTCGGCTTCACCGTACCGTCGGCCACCTGCAACACATCGACGAATGCGACGTTGTCTTGTCCGAGCGCGCGACGCAGATCTTGCTCGTATACCTCGAGCAGCTGAGCCACGGCGCCATCGACGTCGACCTGGTAAAGCAAGTAGAGACCACCACGCAGATCGAGGCCAAGCGGCATGGGCCGCAGACCGATGCCACGCAACCAATCTGGCGCTCGCGATGCGAACGACAAGGCAGTGACGTACTCGCGCGAGAAGTTTTCGTTGACGAGATCGCGAGCCTTCAACTGCTCGGGTACGGCATCGAAATGCAGCATGAGTCGACCTTGATCGACATAACTGCGCGCGAACGCTACACCCTTGCCTCGCAGGAACTCTTCGATTCCCTGCTGCCCGCTCGCTTCCACAGCGCTTCGGTCTTTGCGCGCCACTTGTAGCGCCGCATCTTCACCAAAGACGTTCGGCAGCGCGAATACCGCCGCGATCATTAGAACGATCGCGACGAGCACGTACTTCCAGCGAGCGAACTCGAGCATGGATCAGCCCTTCAGCGTGCCCTTGGGCACGAGCGAACTGACCTGGAACTTCTGGACCTTGATACGCACGCCTTCGGCGATTTCGAGGGTCACGAAACCCTCTTGCACGTCCGTCACCTTGCCGACGATGCCACCGGCGGTGACGACCTCGTCACCCGAGGCGAGCTTGCCGAGCATCGCAGAGTGCTCCTTCGCCTTCTTTTGCTGGGGACGAATGAGCAGGAAATAGAAAATGACGATGAACAGCACCATCATGAGCAAGGGCGCGAGTTGTCCGCCGGGGGCGGCGCCGCCGGCCTGGGCATAGGCCTCGGGGATCAGTCCGTTCATGGGATCGGGTCCTCGGGTAGTAGGTGGGGCAGAAAAAGGCCGCGAATTATGCCACAGCCCCCCGGAGGCCCAAGAAATCGTCGGCGAAGGCCTGCAACCGACCCGCCCCGATGGCCTCGCGCAGTCTGCGCATGAGGTCGAGGTAAAAATGGAGGTTATGGAGCGTGTTGAGCCGCGAACCGAGGATCTCGTTGCAGCGATCGAGGTGGCGCAGGTAGGCCCGAGAATAGTTCTGGCAGGTGTAGCAGGCGCAGGTCGGGTCGATCGGCTGCGGGTCGCGCTGGTGGGCGGCATTGCGGATATTGATGACGCCGGTCGAGGTGAACAGGTGTCCGTTTCGGGCATGCCGAGTCGGCATGACGCAGTCGAACATGTCGATGCCCCGCATCACAGCGGCAACGATGTCCTCAGGGCGACCGACGCCCATCAGATACCGCGGTCGATCCACGGGCATACGCGGCATCAGATGCTCGAGCACTCGCAGGCGCTCGGGCTCGGGCTCCCCGACGGCCAAGCCGCCGACGGCGAGTCCCGGCAGATCGAGCTCGAGCAACTGTGACAACGACTCGCTGCGAAGGTCCTCGTACATGCCGCCCTGCACGATGCCGAAAAGATTACCGGGCGCTGCGTCACGTGAATCGTCTCGGTAATAGTGCGTGGTGCAGCGCTTCGCCCAGCGCATCGAGCGCTCCATCGAGGCGCGCGCCTGTTCGTGGGTTGCGGGCCACGCCGTGCAGTCGTCAAACATCATCGCGATGTCCGACCCGAGCGCGCGCTGAACGTCCATCGAGTCTTCGGGCGTCAAACGCACTTCACCGCCGTCGATCGGCGATCGGAACTTCACGCCCTCTTCGGTGATCTTGCGCAACTTCGCGAGACTGAACACCTGAAATCCGCCCGAGTCGGTGAGAATCGGCCTCGACCAATGCATGAAGCGATGGAGTCCACCGAGCTCGGCGATGATCTCGTGACCCGGACGCAGCATGAGATGAAAGGTATTGCCGAGAATGATCTCGGCACCGAGACCTTCGAGCTCCTCGGGCGTCATCGCCTTCACGGTGCCGTAGGTGCCGACGGGCATGAACGCCGGGGTTTCGATGGTGCCACGGCGCGTATGCACGCGACCGCGACGGGCTGCGCCATCGGTGGCGAGCAACTCGTAACGCAGGCTCATGCGCCCTTCCTGCTGATGATGAACATGGCGTCACCGTAACTGAAAAATCGATAACGCTGTGCGACGGCGTGCGCGTAGGCCGAAAGCACCGTGTCGCGGCCGGCGAACGCGCTGACGAGCATGAGCAGCGTGGAGCGCGGCAAATGAAAATTTGTCAGCAGTGCATCGACCGCACGCCAATGAAATCCCGGCGTGATGAAAATGCGCGTCTCGCCCGCCCAGGGTGCAAGCGCGCCATCGGGCGTGGATGCGCCACTCGACTCGAGCGCTGCCGACTCGAGCGCACGCACCACCGTCGTGCCGATGGCGATGACTCGACGCCCTGCCGCACGCGCGGCGTTGATCGCCTCGCAGGCGGCAGCCGGCACCTCGGCCCACTCGGCGTGCATGACGTGATCCTCGATGCGATCGCTGCGCAGTGGTTGGAAAGTACCCGCCCCCACGTGCAGCGTGAGCGTCGTGCGTCGAACGCCTCGTTCTTCGAGCGCGGCCAGCAAGGCTTCATCGAAGTGCAAGCTCGCCGTCGGCGCTGCGACCGCACCCGGTACGCGAGCGAGCACGCTTTGATATCTCTCGAGATCGTCGTCATCAGGCGTCCGCTCGATGTACGGCGGCAACGGCACTTCACCATGCGCGACAAAGAATTCCACGGCGGGCGCTGGTAGGCGTACTCGGAAGAGATCGTCCTCTCGTCCTTCGACGATGACTTCACCGCCTGCAGTTAAAACGGGTTGCCCGGGGCGCAAGGGCTTGCTGGCGCGCATGTGCAGAAAAGCCTCGACTCCGGCGAGTGGTCGCTCGAGCAGCATCTCGACCGAGCCTCCACTCGGTTTTCGTCCGTGCAGCCGCGCCGGAATCACTCGCGTATCGTTGAAGACAAGCAGGTCACCGGGCTGCACCCAGGCCTGAAAATCACGGATCGACGCATCGACCAGACCTGTCCCACCACCCGGCCCAGGACCGGCTACCGGATTGACGATGAGCAGGCGCGAGGCGGCGCGCTCGGGAAGCGGTCGCTGCGCGATGAGGTCGGGCGGGAGCTGAAAATCGAAATCGGAGGCTTGCACGCCGCGCATGTTAGGCAAGGCCGCGCAGGGTTTCACGTATACTTGCGCCTTGGTCGAGATGCCGGGATGGCGGAACTGGTAGACGCGCCGGACTCAAAATCCGGTTCTGGCGACAGAGTGTGGGTTCGATTCCCTCTCCCGGCACCACCGCTTAACGAATGAAATATTGCAGCAACTGTGGCACCGCCGTCGTGGTGCGAGTCCCCGAGGGCGAGCACCTGCCACGGCATGTGTGTCCGTCCTGCCACGTCGTTCACTATCAAAATCCGAAGATCGTGGTCGGCTGCGTGCCCGAAGACCCGTCCGGCAAGATTTTGCTCTGCCGACGGGCCATCGAACCCCGGCTGGGATACTGGACCTTCCCCGCGGGCTTCATGGAAAACAACGAAACGTTGCAGCAGGCTGCGGCTCGCGAGTCCTACGAAGAAGCTCTCGCCGACGTCGAGATCGGCTCGTTGCTTGCCGTTGTCCACATCCTGCATGCTCACCAAGTACACGTTTTTTTCAGGGCACGGATGCGCTCGCCACAATTCGGAGCGGGCACTGAAAGCCTCGAGGCGCATCTGGTCGAGGAGCGGGACATCCCTTGGGCGGACATCGCTTTTCCAAGCACCGAATATGCGTTGCGTCGGTATTTCGAGGACCGCGCCCAGGGCGTGGAGAATCATTACTTCACCGAGTTCGACCGCCGTACAGCGGAGCTTGGGCTGTCAACGTCTGGTTAACGCGCCACCAAACTCTGGCAGAGGTCGCCGGGCCGCGATAAAGTTCGTGGCATCGTGTCTCCGGGGTAACTCATGACCTTCGTCGTCACCGAAAACTGTATCAAGTGCAAGTACATGGACTGCGTCGAGGTCTGCCCGGTCGACTGCTTCCATGAAGGCCCGAACTTCCTCGTCATCGATCCAGATGAGTGCATCGACTGCACGCTCTGTGAGCCGGAGTGTCCGGTCGAGGCCATCTTCTCCGAGGACGAAGTGCCGGCTGATCAGCAGCAGTTCACGGCGCTCAATGCCGAGCTCTCGCGCAAGTGGCCGGTGATCACCGAAAAAGGCGAGCCGCCCGCGGACGCCAAGAGCTGGGAAGGCAAGCCCGATAAATTCAAACTGCTCGAGCGCTGAACGCGCTCAGCTTTTCGTGTCGAGTCTTTTGAGCAGCATGTCGGGCGGAACGTAGCCCGGTAGCAGGTCGCCGTCCGCCGTCACGATCGCCGGCGTCCCTCTCAACCCCACATCTCGTCCGAGCGCGTAATCTTTGGCGACCGGATTCGATGCGCATTTCGGTGAGCCGATGTTCTCGCCTTTCTTGGCGCGCGTCATCGCATCGTTGCGATTGGGCGAGCACCACACCGCGACGGCCTTGGCCCACGAGTCGGAATCCGGACCCTCTCGGGGATAGAACAGATAGCGCACACGAATGCCGAGTTGGTTGTACCGCGTCATCTCAGAATGCAGTTTGCGGCAGTAACCGCAATCGATGTCGGTGAACACCGTGACGGTATGACGCGCATTGCGCGGCCCAAAGATCACCATCTGATTTTCAGGAACCTTGTTGACGAGCGCGAGGCGGATCTCGCGTCGGCGCTTCTCGCTGAGGTTGTCTTCGCTCGCGACATCAAAAAGATCACCAGCGATCGCGAACTTGCCGTCTGCGCTCACATAGAGGATATCGGCGCCGTTGGCGTATTCGAAGATGCCCGGCAAGGGCGAGGCACGAAAGTCTTCGGGGCGACTGCCCGGAAAACGCTTGGCGATCTCGATGCGCGGATCAGCGGCGGCGGCGCGCGGCTGAGCGGCGCTTACAAGCGGCAGCGACACGACGATCGCGAGCAGAGCTAAAAAAAATGCCTTTTTCATGGGGCGAAGTTTACCAGAGCCCCCCGGTCGTACCGTACCCGAGCACGCGTTGCGATTCACCCGCGGGGATGGTGCTCCGCATGGAGGCTTTTCATGCGCTCACGCGCGACGTGGGTGTAGATCTGGGTGGTGGAAAGATCCGCGTGACCGAGCAGCATCTGCACGACTCGCAGGTCTGCCCCATGATTGAGGAGATGGGTCGCAAATGCGTGGCGCAGCGTGTGCGGCGAGAGGGGTTTGTCGATACGCGCCGTCTGCGCGTGCCGCTTGATGAGATTCCAAAACGCCTGACGCGTCATCGCCTCGCCACGACGAGTCGGAAAGAGATGATCGGTCCGTCGCTCCCCGAGGATCTCTTGCCGCGCGCCCTGTTCGAAACGTCGCAACCAGTCGATCGCCTCGGCACCAAGCGGGACGAGACGCTCGCGATTACCTTTGCCCATGACGCGCACGACACCTTGGTTGAGATTGACTTGCGCATGACGTAATCCCACGAGCTCGGAAACACGTAGTCCGGTGGCATAAAGCAGCTCGAGCATCGTGCGATCACGAAATCCGAGCGGATCGTCGATACGCGGCGCATTGAGCAGTGCTTCGACATCTCTTTCGCTCAAGGACTTCGGCAACGGTCGTCCGGTGCGCGGCATGGCGACCTCGGCGGTCGGATCATCGCGCCTCGCGCCGTCTCGCAACTGCTGCCGAAAGAAACGACGAAACGCAGACAACTGCCTCGCCGTCGAGCGCGGTCGCGCCCCGGCACTCACGCGCGCCGCGACGAAGTCGAGTACATCGGCCCGGGTCACGGCTTTTAGCGAGGAGTCGCGCCCTTCGAGCCATTGCTGCAGAGCAAGTAAATCAGCGCGATAGGCAGCCAGCGTATTGGCCGCGAGGCCCCGCTCCATCCAGATCACATCGAGAAAGCGCAGGATCGCCGGGTCGGGAACGACGATCGATTCTGCCTCGTTTCGTTGACTTTCTTTCACGACGAACACAAGGATACCGCGCCTCAAGATCCGACATGCCCATGATCACCGACGCCCCGAGCACTGCAGCCCTATCGAGAGAACGCCCGCTCGCCCTTCTGGGTCGCGTGCTCTATGGCTCGTACACCTGGCTGGTGTTCGTGCTGATTGCTCTGATGCTTTTGGTGCTTTTGATCATCGTGCCCGGCGTGCACCGGCGTCGACACATGGCGGGCGTAGCCTCGCGTCTCATCCTCAAGCTCTGCCGGGTTCCGCTGATCCTGACGGGGGCCGAGCATCTTCCCGCGGGCCAGTGCGTCGTCGCGGCCAATCACGCGAGCTACATCGATGCCATCGTCATCAAGGCCGTGCTGCCCGAGCATTACGCCTACGTCGTCAAGCGCGAGATGGCGACGGTGCCACTCGCGGGACTGCTGTTGAGTCGACTCGGCACGGAGTTCGTCGAGCGATTCAATCGGCACAAAGGCTCTCTCGATGCGAGGCGAGTCCTGCGCACCGCGACCAACGGTCAGTCGTTACTTTTTTTTCCTGAAGGCACGTTCGTAGGCGAGCCGGGACTGCTCAAGTTTCACAGTGGCGCGTTCAAGAGCGCCGCTTACGCCGGGTGTCCGGTGGTGCCCTGCGTGATCCGCGGCACCCGCGCGATCCTGCCGAGCCCCAAATTTTTCCCGAAACCAGGGGCCATCGAGGTGGAATTGTTACCGCCCATCGCGGTACCCCGGCGACTCGAGCCTGAGGAGGCCGCGAGAGTGCTGCGCGAGCAGACCCGCGCCGCAATCCTCGAGCGCCTCGGCGAACCCGACCGAGGCTGACCGGGAAGGATTGACGGTCGGATCGGCAAATCCGGGGGCGTTTTCCCCTACACTTGGCGGCTCTTTCGTTCAGGTTTTCAAAAGGGTCTGCCATGTCCGAGTCCATCGTCCTGCTGTCTGCCCGTCGAACGCCCATCGGGGCTTTCCAAGGGGTCTTCGCCCAAACCACGGCGCCCTCGCTCGGCGCCGCGGCACTCGCGGGAGCCGTGCAAGCCTCGGGGCTCGCCCCCGCAGACATTCAGGAAGTCATCATGGGCTGCGTGCTGCCGGCAGGACTCGGCCAGGCCCCTGCCCGTCAAGCCTCCATCGGCGCCGGCATTCCGAAGTCCGTCCCGACCACCACCATTAATAAAATGTGCGGCTCGGGTATGAAGGCCATCATGATGGCCATCGATCAGCTTCGCGCGGGCGAAGCGCAGGTCGTCGCCGCGGGCGGACTCGAGTCGATGACGAACGCGCCCTATTTGTTGCCGAAGGCGCGCTCGGGTTATCGAATGGGTCATGGCGAACTGCTCGATCACATGTTCACCGACGGTCTGCAAAGCCCGTGGGACGGTCAGATGATGGGCGCCTTCGCCGAAAACACGGCGGGCCGCTACGGCTTCACGCGCGCTGATCAAGATGCGTTTGCCTCGATGTCTGTCACGCGAGCCTTGGCTGCCGTCGAGAATGGCGCCTTCCTCGCCGAGATCACCCCGGTCACCGTCAAGGGTCGCAAGGGTGACACCGTGGTCGAGCGCGATGAAACGCCATTCACCTGTGATCTCTCAAAGATTCCGCAATTGAAACCCGCGTTCCGCAAAGACGGAACGGTCACGGCCGCGAGCTCTTCGTCGATTTCGGATGGCGCCGCCGCGGTCGTGCTCGCCACCGAATCGTTTGCGAAGTCGCGAGGACTCAAGCCGCTCGCGCGCATCGTGGCGCAGGCGAGCCACGCGCAGGAGCCCGAGAGGTTCACCACAGCGCCCGTCGGTGCGATTCAAAAGGTGCTCGAGCGCTCGGACTGGAAAGCCTCGGATATCGATCTCTACGAGGTGAACGAAGCGTTTGCGGCGGTCGCGATGGCGGCTGCCAAAGATATCGGTATCCCGCCCGAGAAGCTCAATGTGCACGGAGGCGCCTGCGCCCTCGGTCATCCGGTGGGTGCGACCGGCGCCCGCATCATCGCCACGCTCGCTCATGCGCTCGTTCGTTACAACGGTCGTCGCGGCGTCGCGGCACTCTGCATCGGTGGCGGAGAAGCCACGGCGATCGCCATCGAAAGGATCTGAGCATGAGCGAGGCAGTCGAACGCGATGTGATGGAGTACGACGTCCTGATCGTCGGGGGCGGACCTGCGGGTCTCGCCTGCGCCGTGCGTCTCAAACAGGTTCGACCGGAACTCACGGTGTGCGTGCTCGAGAAAGCCTCGACGATCGGCGCGCATTCACTCTCGGGCGCCGTGCTCGAACCCGCTCCGCTCGACGCCCTCCTGCCCGACTGGCGCAAGCAGCCACCCGGCGTCTGCGTTCCCGCAAAGCGCGACGAGTTTTCTCTGCTCACTCGTACGGGTCGTATTCGTTTGCCAACGCCGCCCCAGCAGCACAACGAAGGTAACTTCATCGTTTCGCTCGGCTTACTCATGCCGCAGATTGCGGCACAGGCCGAGCAACTCGGCGTCGATGTCTTCCCCGGGTTTGCAGCGGCCAAGCCGCTATTCAACGAGGACGGCAGCGTCGCCGGCGTCCAGATCGGCGACATGGGCATCGAGAAGTCAGGCGAGATCGGCCCCAACTACGCTCCGGGCCCCGAGGTTCGCGCGCGCGTCACGGTATTGGCCGAAGGCTGTCGCGGCAGCGTCAGCAAGCAGTTGATCCAGCGTTATCAACTGGATGCGAATTGCGATCCGCAGACGTACGGTCTCGGCTTCAAAGAATTGTGGCAGCTGCCCGAAGGGCGCGTGGAGCCGGGCCTCATCCAGCACTCGGTTGGCTGGCCGCTCGACTCCAAGACTTATGGCGGCAGCTTCCTTTATCACCTCGACAACAACCGGGTGTACGTCGGCTACGTCGTGGGCCTCGATTATCGCGATCCGCGTCTCAAGCCATTCGAAGCGTTCCAGCAGTTCAAGCATCACCCAAGCATCAAAGCCTTGTTGGAAGGCGGCGAGATCGTTGCTGCCGGTGCGCGCACCATCGCGGCGGGAGGCTGGCAGTCACTGCCCAAGCTCGAGATGCCGGGCGCTCTGCTCATCGGCGACGCCGCAGGCACACTCAATGTCGCCAAGATCAAAGGCATTCATCAGGCCATTCGCTGCGGCATGCTCGCTGCAGAGCATCTCGCAGAAAACGAATGTGGGACAGCGGGGTTCGACGCTCGCTTTCGCGCCTCAGAGGGCGGCCTCGAACTCAAATCGGTTCGTAACATCAAGCCGGGGTTCAAGCGCGGACTGTGGTTCGCGATGATCAACGGCGCGATCGAAACTCTCACGGGAGGCCGCACGCCCTGGACACTGCGCAACACGGCTGCGTATGCCGAGACGCAACGACTCGACGAGTTCGACTCACCCGATCGTGGCTGGGTGGATCGTACGCTCGCTCCGCGTGATCGACTCGCTTCGGTGTTCTTCGCCAACAACTCTCACGAAGAAAACCAGCCCATCCATCTCAAGGTTCGCGATCCGAACCTCTGCGTCACTCGCTGCGCGCAGGAGTACGGTAACCCGTGTCAAAACTTCTGCCCCGCCAACGTCTATGAAATGGTGGACGATGGCGCAGGAGGGAAACGTTTGCAGATCAACTCGGCCAACTGCGTGCACTGCAAAGCCTGCGACATCAAAGACCCGTACCAGATCATCGACTGGACGACGCCCGAGGGCGGCTCGGGACCGATTTACCAGTCGCTTTGACGATCTCACCTCGCGCCTCCGCGACCTCGCACCGACCATGACCGAACACCTTTTGTGGAGTCCCGGCAAAGCGCGACGCGAGGATGCGAATCTGACGCGATTCATCCAGTGCCTCGCCGCACGACGCGACCTGGCGTTCGACGACTACGCGTCGCTGCACCGTTGGTCGATCGAGCACCCTGACGCCTTCTGGTTCGAACTCGCTCACTTCACCGACGTTCGAGCCGAGTGGGCGGACGCCCCGGTGCTCGTCGAGGGCGACAAAATGCCGGGCGCACACTGGTTTCCAGGGGCTCGCCTCAACTTCGCCGAGAACCTGTTGCGCTTTCATGATGACCACCCGGCGCTGCTCGCGACCAACGAGCGGGGTCAGCGGCGAACGCTGTCTTACAGGCAGCTTCATGCGGAGGTCGGTCGCGTCGCCGCAGGCTTGCGCGATGCCGGTGTGAAGCCGGGCGATCGCGTCGCAGGGTTCATGCCCAACCTGCCCGAGACCGTGACCGCCATGCTGGCCGCAACGAGTCTCGGCGCCACGTGGTCCTCGTGCTCGCCGGACTTCGGTATCGCCGGCGTACTCGATCGCTTCGGGCAAATCGCGCCGAAGGTGTTGGTCACGGCCGACGGTTATTTTTACGCCGGTAAGACCATCGATTCTTTGAGCCCGATCCGCAGCGTGCTCGCGGAACTACCCTCGGTCACTACGGTGATCGTGGTGCCTTATGTGTCGAGCACACCCGATCTCGGGCAGTTACCCTCGACAAGCGTTCATCTGTGGTCGCGTTTCGGCACCCCCGGCGCGAAAGCGGTGTTCACTCGCCTACCCTTTGATCATCCTCTCTTCGTGATGTATTCCTCGGGCACGACGGGCAAACCCAAATGCATCGTGCACGGCGCCGGCGGAACGTTGTTGCAGCACTTGAAGGAGCACGAGCTGCACGTCGATCTGCGTCGTCAGGATCGATTGTTCTTCTTCACGACGTGCGGATGGATGATGTGGAACTGGCTCGTGAGCGGACTCGCGGTCGGCGCGACCCTCGTGCTCTATGACGGTTCGCCGCTGCATCCCGACGAAGGCGTCCTGTGGCGCATGGCCGAGGAAGAACACGTGAGCATCTTCGGCACCAGCCCGAAATTTCTCGCTGCACTCGATAAAGCCGGTTACCACCCGCGCGAACGCGTCACCCTGCCGGCGCTACGCACGCTGATTTCCACTGGCTCTCCTCTCGCGCCCGAGCAGTACGACTTCGTCTACCGAGAGATCAAGTCCGATCTTCATCTCGCCTCGATCTCCGGCGGCACCGACATCATCTCGAGTTTTTGCATCGGAAACCCGACGGCTCCGGTGTATCACGGTGAGCTGCAATGCGCGGGCCTCGGTATGGCGGTCGACATCGTCGACGATCGCGGGGCTTCACTCCCCGCGGGTGAAAAAGGTGAGCTTGTCTGTCGACGCAGTTTTCCGTCGATGCCCGTTGGATTTTGGGACGATGAAGACGATCGTCGCTATCACAAAGCGTACTTCGAGCGTTTTCCCGGCATCTGGCATCACGGCGACTATGCAATGCGCACCGCCAGCGGCGGCTTCGTGATTCTCGGGCGATCGGATGCCGTGCTGAACCCCGGCGGGGTTCGTATTGGCACCGCCGAGATTTATCGGCAAGTCGAGACGCTGTCCGACGTACTCGAATCGTTGTGCATCGGCCAAGACTGGCAAGGCGACGTGCGGATCGTGCTGTTCGTTCGCTTGCGCGAAGGCGTGATATTGGATGAATCGCTGCGTCAACGTATCCGCGAGGTCATTCGCTCGAATACGTCGCCGCGGCACGTGCCGGCACGCATCATCGCCGTACCGGAAATTCCGCGCACGATCAGCGGCAAGATCGTCGAGCTCGCCGTACGCAACATCGTCCACGGTCAGCCCGTCACTCACACTGATGCGCTTGCCAACCCAGGCGCCCTCGAGTACTTCAAGAATCTCCCGGAGCTCCAAACGTGAGCCCGGGCTCATCCTCACTCCACGAGCGCTACCGCTCGGCCCTCGCGACCAGCGGATTTTCTGTCGATCCCGCACAAGACGCTGCGATCGCACATCTCGAGCGACTGAGACTCGAACTCTACTCATTCGAGGCCGAGTCGGTCCTCAAAAAAATGGTTCGGCGCTGGGTGAGCTCGCAACCGGTCGCCGCACCTAAGGGCGTCTATCTTTGGGGCAGCGTAGGTCGCGGCAAGACCTGGATCATGGATCTCTTCTTCGAGAATGCGCCGGCCGAGTGTAAGCGCCGTAGTCACTTCCATCGTTTCATGCAGGGTGTACACGAGGGGCTCCGAGCGCATCGCGATGAGGTCGATCCGCTGGCCGCCGTCGCCTCGGACATCGCCGCCCGCGCGCGACTCATCTGCCTCGATGAGCTCTTCGTCAGTGACATCGCCGATGCCATGCTGCTCGCGGGGCTGTTCACGCATCTCGTCGATCGTGGCGTCACGCTAGTCTTCACGTCGAACGTCCCGCCTTCGGGACTCTACAAAAATGGCTTACAGCGCCAACGCTTCCTGCCAGCGATTGCGCTCATCGAGCGACACTGTGAAGTGGTATGCGTCGATGGAGGAACGGACTATCGCCTACGGCAACTCACTCGTGCGCCGATCTATCTGCAGACCCGCTCCGCGGGCGTCGATCAGGCTCTCGCCGACATCTTTGAGGATCTCGCCGACGGCGCTGGACAGTCGGGCGGTAACCTCGAGATCGAGGGGCGATCGATTCCCGTGATCCGTCAAAGCGAGAACGTCGTGTGGCTCGACTTCTTGGCACTGTGCGAAGGACCGCGTAGCCAGAACGACTATGTGAGCATCGCCCGCGAGTATCAATCAGTAATCCTGTCAGGCGTACCGGTGTTCACGCGCGATCGCGAAGATGCCGCTCGCCGGTTCATCGCGCTCATCGACGAGTTCTACGACCGACGCGTCAAGCTCGTGATGTCCGCGGCGGCCGCACCGCTCGATCTCTATCGAGGCGAGCGCTTGCAGTTCGAATTCGAGAGGACGGCGAGTCGTCTGATCGAGATGCAGAGCGAGGATTATCTCGCGAGCGCACACCTCGGCTGACGCCGCCCGCGCGGCAATCAGTTGACGGCGCTGGATCCCGGGGGCTGATCGGCAGCTGCACCGAAGAGGCGCGACACGTCGACCGCATCGAACCCCCAGGGCTTGTGACAGAACTCGCAGGTAACGGTCACCTGACCTTGCTCGGTCACAATCGACTCGACTTCCGAGGCGCCGAGCGAACGGAGCATCCCCTCGACCCGCTCAGCGCTGCATCGACAGCGAAAGTTCACGGCGTGCGATCCGTGCAGGCGTAGATCGAGTCCCGCGAACGTTCGTCGCATGAGCTCGGCGGCCGGTCGGACCAAGAGTTCATCGCTGTGAACGCCCACCATCGCCTCGCAGGCCGCGGCAAACGTCCGGTCGGCTTCGGCTTCGAGCGACAGACCTTCGCCCGCAACCCCGCCCTGCCCCGGCATACGCTGCACGAGTAAACCCGCCGTGCCGAAATCGTCGGCGCCGAGCACGACCCGCGTCGGCAACTGCTCGGAATTTTCAAAGTAATGCTCGAGTGACGCGGCAAGCGATCCGCCACCAATGGGCACGATGCCCTGATAGCGCGAGGCCTGCTTGCCGGTTTCGATGGTGACGACGATCGTGCCCTCACCGGCAAGGCTCGCGAAGTCGGCGTCGTCCGCAATGCGTTCGCGCTCGAAGCGCGCGACACCCCGCACCCTAAAATCGTGAGTGCACTGTGCGACGAGCAGCCGAACACCGCCGTTGCCCTGTAGCTGCAACGTGAGTTCGCCTTCGAATTTGAGCGTGGAAGCCAGCAGCACCGCGGCTGACACCGCCTCGCCGAGCAAACGCCTTACAGGCTCGGGGTAGTCCGCGTGCTCGCGCAGAGCGAGCCAGGCAGGACCGAGCCTGACGAACTGCCCGCGTACCGACTGCTGCTCGACGACGAAACGCTGCACGAGGTCAATGACCCGATGCTCGCCAGACGATCCCTCGCGGTCGCGGGTATCCTGCATCAGCCCGAAAGTTTCTTGCGCAACAGATCGTTGAGCTGCGCTGGATTGGCCTTACCACCGGTCGCCTTCATCACCTGACCGACGAAGAAGCCGAAGAGTTTGTCCTTGCCCGAGCGATAGTCGGCAAGCTGGCCTGGATTCTTGGCCATGACCTCGTCGATGGCTTGTTCGATGGCACCCGTGTCGGTGATCTGTCGCAGACCCTTCTGCTCGATGATGGCATCGGCACTCTCGCCACTCGCCCACATCGCTTCGAACACGTCTTTGGCGATCTTGCCCGAGATGGTGGCATCGACGATGCGCGTGACGAGACCTGCGAGCGCCTCGGCATCAACCTTGGAATCATTGATCTCGAGATTATCCTTGTTGAGAAAGGCCGCGAGGTCGCCCATGACCCAGTTCGCGCACAATTTGGGATCGCGTCCCACGCGGCGTACGACGTCTTCGTAGAACGCGCCGAGCTCTCGGCTCGCGGTGAGTACACCCGCGTCGTATTCCGAAAGCCCGTAGTCGCGCACGAAGCGCGCCGCTTTTTCGTCGGGCAGCTCCGGTAGCGAAGCCTTGATCGTCGCGACGAACGCGTCATCGATGACGAGCGGCAGCAGGTCGGGATCGGGAAAGTAGCGGTAATCGTTGGCTTCTTCTTTGGAGCGCATGGAACGCGTCTCGCCCTTGTCGGGGTCGTAGAGACGCGTCTCTTGCACCACCTTGCCACCGGACTCCAGAAGCTCGATCTGGCGCTCGACTTCGTAGTTGATGGCTTTCTCGACGAAGCGGAACGAGTTGAGGTTCTTGATCTCAGCGCGCGTACCGAACTTGTCGCTGCCCTTGGGTCGAACCGAAACGTTCGCATCGCAACGGAACGAACCTTCCTGCATGTTGCCGTCGCAAATGTCGAGGTAGCGCACAAGCGTATGCACTTTTTTCATATACGCCACAGCCTCTTTGGCCGAGCGCATATCGGGTTCGCTCACGATCTCGATAAGCGGCGTGCCGGCGCGATTGAGATCGATGCCGCTCATGCCAGGCATGCCTTCGTGCAGCGATTTACCCGCATCTTCTTCGAGGTGCGCACGCGTGATACCGACGCGCTTGCGGGTACCGTCATCGAGCACGACATCGAGCGAACCCTGCGCGACGACCGGCAGTTCGTACTGACTGATCTGGTAGCCCTTGGGCAAATCGGGATAAAAATAATTCTTGCGAGCGAACACCGAGTGCGGCGCGATGCGCGCACCGATGGCAAGACCGAAACGCACGGCCATGCGCACCGCTTCGCCGTTGAGCACCGGCAAGACCCCCGGATAGCCGAGGTCGACCAGATTTGCCTGAGTGTTGGGTTCGGCGCCATAAGCCGTTGCCGAACCCGAGAAAATCTTTGAGCGGGTGGCGAGCTGCGCGTGAATCTCAAGACCGATGACAGTTTCCCATTCCATGGCGGAACCTCAGGCGAACGCCGACGGCGTCTTGAGATGCCAATCGGTCTCCTGCTGGTAGCGATGCGCCACATTGAGCATGCGCGCCTCGGAGAAGTGCGGGCCGACAATCTGCAAGCCGATCGGCAAGCCGTCGACAAATCCGCAAGGGATCGACATACCGGGCAGCCCTGCGAGGTTGGCGCCGATGGTGTAGATGTCGTTGAGGTACATGGTGATCGGATCGTCGCACTTGGCGCCGATGCGGAACGCGGGTGTCGGTGTGGTCGGCCCGAAGAGCAGATCACATTCTTTGAAAGCACGCGCGAAATCGGCACTGATGAGTTGCCGAACGCGCTGCGCCTTGAGGTAATAGGCGTCGTAGTAACCCGCCGAGAGTACGTAAGTGCCCGTCATGATGCGACGCTTCACTTCGGCGCCGAACCCTTCGCCGCGCGAGCGGCAATAGAGATCGAGCAAATTCTTGGGTGAGTCGCAGCGATGACCGAAGCGCACACCATCGAAGCGCGCGAGGTTGGATGAACACTCCGCCGGCGCGACCACGTAATAAGTGGGCACGGAGAGCGGCAGATTGGGGCAGCTCACCTCGCGAACTTTGGCGCCGAGCTTTTCGTAGACCGCGATCGCGTCGCGAATGCGCTGTTCGCAGGCGGCATCGAGTCCCTTGTCGAAGAACTCGCGCACGAGACCGATGGTGAGTCCCTGCAGGGAGTCGCCGAGCGTGGCGGTGTAGTCAGGAACCGGCGAGTCGACGCTGGTCGAATCACGCGGATCAAAACCCGACATCGGACCGAGCAGCAGCGCGGCGTCCTCAGCGCTCACCGTGATGAGCCCCGCCTGATCGAGGCTCGAGGCAAAGGCGATCATGCCGTAGCGACTACAGCGGCCATAGGTGGGCTTGATACCCGTGACACCGCAGAGCGCCGCAGGCTGGCGAATGGAGCCGCCCGTGTCGGTGGCCGTTGCCGCAGGCACGATGCGCGCTGCAACCGATGCGGCAGACCCGCCCGAGGAACCACCGGGAACCATTTGGGTATCCCAGGGATTGCGAACCGGTCCGAAGTGGCTCGTCTCGTTGGACGACCCCATGGCGAACTCGTCCATGTTTAGCTTGCCGAGCATGACGGTGCCGGCCGCCCGCAAACCCGAGACGATCGTCGCGTCGTAAGGCGAGACGAAGTTGCCGAGCATCTTGGAGCCGCAGGTCGTGAGTACGCCTTCGGTACAGAAGATGTCCTTGTGTCCGATCGGTACGCCCGTCAGTCGACCGGCGCGCCCCGCCGCGCGAGCCGCATCGGCCTCGGCCGCCGCCTTCAGGGCGGACTCGCCGGTGACCGTGATGAAGGCGTTGAGCGAGGGCTGGGCTGCAGCAATGCGCTCGAGATACGCGCGGGTGAGCTCGACGCTCGAAAACGCGCCCTCGGCGAGACCGCGAGCAAGCGCCGCGACGGTGGGGGCCGGGGCGCTCATTCGATCACCTTCGGGACAAGGTAGAGACCCGCTTCGACCTTGGGCGCGTTCTGTTGGAAGGTATCGCGACGGTTGGTCTCGGTGACCTCGTCGGCTCGCAGGCGCTGGGCCAACCCGGGCATGGGATGCGCCATCGGATCGATGCCGGCCGTCGGGGCTCGATCGAGCTCGCCGACGAAGGCGAAGATCTTGGAGAGGGAGTCGACGTAGACCGGGATTTCGGCCTCGGTCAACTCGAGGCGCGCAAGGCGCGCGATGTTTTCGATGTCTGCGCGGGTGAGGCTCATAGGCGGCTTGGAATCATACCATCGTTGCCTTGTCGAAGGGCTCGCAGGTTGTTAAATTGCAAGCCTTTTCCCAGCCCTTTCCCCCACCCCCGAGCTCCGGCAACCCACGATGTTCAAACGTCTTCGCGGCTACTTCTCCAGCGACATCTCCATCGACCTTGGAACAGCCAACACGCTGATCTACGTCCGCGATCGGGGCATCGTCCTCAATGAGCCCTCGGTCGTTGCGGTTCAAGACGACTACAGCCGAGGCGGCAAGGTCATCGTCGCCGTGGGCGCCGAGGCCAAAAATATGCTCGGTCGTACGCCCGGCAACATCACCGCCGTGCGTCCCATGAAGGACGGAGTCATCGCCGACTTCACCTACACCGAGAAGATGCTGCAGTACTTCATCGCGAAGGTGCACGACAACCGCTTGCTCAAACCCTCGCCGCGCGTCCTCGTGTGTGTGCCCGTCGGTTCAACGCAAGTCGAGCGCCGCGCCATCCGCGAATCCGCCGAAGGCGCGGGTGCTCGCACGGTTGCCATCGTGAGCGAACCGATGGCCGCCGCCGTCGGTGCCGGCTTGCCGGTCCAAGAAGCGCGCGGGTCGATGGTGCTCGATATCGGTGGTGGGACCTCGGAAGTGGCCGTCATCTCTCTCAACGGCATCGTCTACGCGCAGTCCGCACGCATCGGTGGCGATCGCTTCGACGACGCCATCATCAACTACGTGCGTCGTAACTACGGCATCCTCATCGGCGAAACGACGGCCGAGCGCATCAAGATCGAAATCGGTTCGGCGTATCCCGGTCAGACGGTTCGCGAAATCTCGGTCAAAGGTCGTAATCTCTCTGAGGGTGTGCCGCGTAGCTTCACGCTCAACAGCAACGAGATCCTCGAAGCCCTGCAAGAACCCCTTCAAGGCATCGTCGGCGCGGTCAAACAAGCCCTCGAACAAACGCCTCCCGAGCTCGGCTCCGACGTCGCCGAGCGCGGCATCGTCGTCACCGGCGGTGGTGCGTTGCTACGCGACATCGACAAACTCATCACCGAGGAAACCGGCGTACCTGTCGTCATCGCAGAAGATCCGCTCACCTGCGTCGCGCGAGGCGGTGGTCGTATCCTCGAACTGATGGACGAGCTCGGCCCCGGCAACTTCGGGCTTGAGTAACGCGGCGAGCAGCCGGAACATTCTTCAACGCGGCACCCCGGCGGGGCTGCGATTTTTCTCCTACGCGGTTCTTGCGCTCGCCATCATGTGGCTCGACCAGCGCGGAGGCTGGCTCGATTCCGTGCGCTTTGGACTCTCCGCTGTCGCCTACCCACTGCGCATCGCGCTTGAGTCACCGGTCAAAGCTTGGGAGTGGACACGCGACAACTTCGCCGAACGAGCGGCACTACAAACGGAGAATCGCGCGCTGCGTGAGCGCATCCGAGCTCTAGAGTTACTCTCGATGCGCCGAGCGGATCTTGAGCTCGAGAATCGCGAGCTCCGTAATCTTCAGGCGTCCTCCGCTGACGTCGCTCAAAAATGGTTGAGCGCCCGCATCATCGCCACCGACAACAATCGCTCGCGTCAACGGTACACCGTCGATCGTGGCGCGATACACCAAATCACCAAAGGACAAACTGTTATCGCCGGAGGCGGACTCGCGGGCCAGGCGCTACGCGTCGGACCATGGAGCACGGAGGTCATCTCGCTCTCCGATCCCGAGCATGCGGTTCCCGTACAGATCGCACGCACCGGTCAACGAACGCTCGCGCTCGGCACGGGGCGCGAAGGCATCCTCGCGCTCCCTCTGCTTCCGCTGCAGACAGATATTCGCGAGGGCGATTTACTCGTCACCTCGGGCCTGGGCGGTGTTTTTCCGGCGGGTTATCCGGTCGCGACCGTGAGTCGAGTTCGTCGCGACGGTACATCGCCGCTCGCACAAGTCGACGCCCAGATGACCGCTGCACTCGATCGCGATCGGCTCGTCGCGTTCATCTGGTTCGATGCAGCCCATGCATCGGCCCCCGCCGAGGCCGCGCAGCGCCTCGAGGCGACGCAGTCCTCTGAGGCCGCCAGATGATCGGCGCAACCGCTCGTCGCAGACTCATCCTCTCAACGCTCGCCGCGTTCGTGCTGCAGGTGGTGCCTCTACCGTGGTGGCTCGCCATCGTACGGCCTCCTCTCGCGGTGATCGTCGTGATCTTCTGGTCGCTGATCGCCCCGCGCATCGGCGGTATCGGCCTCGCGTTCCTCGTCGGCCTCGCGCTCGACGTGTATCACGGCGTGATCTTTGGTCAGCACGCGCTCGCACTCTCGTTCGTCGCGTACGTCGCGATTCGGCAACACCTCCTCGTCAGAAACAAACCGCTCTTCGAGCAGACGCTGTTTGCAGGCGGCTTGTTGTTCGCGTTCGAAGCGATCACCTGGGCGGTGGATGGTTGGACCGGCAACGCGACGGGCAGCTGGACTCGCTGGCTGCCCGTCGTCACGGGCGCCCTGCTCTGGCCGCTGACCTCGGCCTGGCAGGCGAGCGAAAATCGCGCTCGTCGCTGACGAGCCGTCACGGAACGCCCTCGATCATGAGCACCCGCGGACGAATCAAAGATTTCTGGCGCGAGCAGCGTATCTTCGAGCAGCGCGCGCTCGCCGCCTCGATCATCGTGAGCGCGTTGGCCATCGTGCTTTTCGGGCGTTTGATTTGGCTGCAGATCGTAAAGTACGACGAGTACACCGATCTTGCGCAAGGAAACCGTGTGCGTATCGAGCCGCAACCTGCACCCCGCGGCATCATCTACGACCGTAACGGCGAGATCCTCGCCGAGAACAAACCCGCGTATCAGCTCGAACTCGTCCCCGAGGAAGTCCCGAATCTCGACGCGACGCTTCGGGAGCTCGTCAAAATCGGTCTCATCGAACAAGACGACCTCGATGATGTCCGCCGTACCATCCGGTCGCGTCGCCCCTTCGACAGCGTACCGATCCGGCTCTTCCTCAACGACGATGACATGGCGCGCTTCGCCGTCAGTCGACACGACTTTCCCGGCGTAGATATCCGCACTCGACTCGCCAGAAGTTACCCACACGGCGAAACAGCCGTGCATGCACTGGGGTATGTCGGTTCTATTTCGGCCAGTGACCTCGAACGTATCGATCGTGAGCAATATGCGGGTAGCTCCACCATCGGCAAGGTGGGCGTAGAAGCCGCTTTCGAAGACGTACTGCGCGGTCGAAACGGGCGGCGGGAAATCATGGTGAACGCACGGGGTCGCTCGGTCGACAAGGCGGGCGGGCTCGAAGCCATGCGCGATACGATTCCGGGTGATCCGGGCAGCGATTTATTGCTCACGCTCGATTTCGAAGTGCAACGTGTCGCAGAAGACTTGGTTCGCGATCAACGAGCGGCGATCGTCGCTCTCGATCCGAATAACGGGGATGTGCTGGCACTCGTCAGTCGGCCGGGGTTCGACCCGAACATGTTCGCCCGCGGACTCACTCGTGCAGAGTTTCGCGCGCTCAATGAAAACCCAGATCGCCCGCTGTTCAATCGCGCTCTGAGAGGCACCTATCCACCGGGCTCCACCATCAAGCCGGTCGTCGCACTCGCCGGTCTCACCTACGGCATCACCGAACCTCTCGCGCCCCACTACTGCGTAGGCTACTTCTCGTTACCGGGCAGCAGTCACCGTTTCCGCGATTGGAAACCCAAAGGCCACGGCCCTACCGATCTGCGCAGCGCGATCGCCCAGTCCTGCGATACCTATTTTTATGACATGTCCACTCGACTCGGCGTGCGGCGTTTGCATGACTTCCTCGCCGAGTTTGGTCTCGGCGAACCCACGGGTATCGATGTCGGCGGAGAGAAGGCCGGCATCCTTCCCTCGCCCGAGTGGAAAAAACAGGCGTTCCGCAAGCGTAGCGACCAGGTCTGGTTCCCGGGCGAGACCGTAATCTTCAGCATCGGACAGGGTTATATGACGAGCACGCCGATCCAGCTCGCTCACATGACCGCCATCCTCGCGACGCGCGGTCAAAATTTTCAGCCGCGTCTCGTCCGCGCTCTGCGCGATCCGGAAACTCAGAAGGTGACCGAGCTCGCGCCAAAGCCTCTACCGAAACCGAATGCAGGCAAACTCGAAGACTGGGATCGCGTCGTCGACGGCATGCTCGCCGTGATGCAAGGTGGCACCGCCACAAGCTCGGCCATTGGCGCGCCTTACACGATCGCGGGCAAGACAGGGACCGCGCAGGTCTTTACCGTTGCCCAAAATCAGCGCTATAACGAAGCGGCGATTTCTGAACGCTTGCGTGACCATGCTTGGTTCGTAGCGTTCGCACCCGCGGAGGCGCCCAAGATCGCGATCGCCGTCATCGTCGAAAACGGCCGCAGCGGCAGCGGCACGGCGGCGCCGATCGCTCGAAAGATCATGGATGCCTATTTGCTGCGTAAGTTTCCGGCGGTACGCGACGATAAGGTGGCGAGCCCTTCGCCAAGCGGCGATTTTTCGGAGGAATGATGCTGCGCGAAGACGTCGACAGCACGACTCAAAGAACGCTGACCCGCACGACTCAACTGCTCGGCAGCCTGCGTCTCGATGGCCCTTTGCTTGCCGGCCTCGCTGCCATCGCACTCTTTGGTCAATTCATCCTCTACAGCACCTCGGGCGGCGATTGGGAATCGGTGCTGCGCGGCAGTACCCGACTCGCGATCGGCGCCCTGCTGATGCTCGTGCTGGCGCAGGTGCGTCCGGGGTTTTTACGCCGCCTGACACCGTGGCTCTACATCACGGGACTCTTACTCCTCATCATCGTCGACGCGATCGGTTACGTCGGCAAAGGCGCACAGCGTTGGCTCGACCTCGGATTCATTCGCTTCCAGCCCTCCGAGCTCATGAAGCTCGCCGTGCCCATGGCCTGCGCTTGGATCTTGCGCGAACGCCCTCTGCCCCCCGACCCGCGCACTCTTGGATTGCTCGCTGGCGTGATCCTCGTTCCAACGGCGCTCACGATCGTTCAACCTGACCTCGGCACGGGGTTATTGATCTTGACCGCAGGACTCATCGTGGTGCTGCTCGCGGGATTACAGATCCGTTACATCGTGATGCTCGGCGTCGGGAGCGTCGCGGCGGCAGCCATCGGCTGGTCTTTTCTTCATGATTACCAGCGGCAGCGTGTCCTGACGTTTCTCGATCCGCAGACCGATCCGCTCGGCTCGGGTTATCACATCATCCAATCCATTATCGCCATCGGCTCAGGCGGGATTTTTGGCAAGGGATATCTTCAGGGCTCTCAGGGTCAGCTCGAGTTCCTGCCCGAACGTACCACCGACTTTGTATTCGCCGTGGTGGGCGAGGAACTCGGCCTCATCGGTGCGCTCGTGCTGATCGGGCTGTATGTGTTCGTCGTGTTGAGAGCGATCTTCCTCGCCTCGCAAATGCGAGACACTTTCGCGCGCCTATTGTCCGGCAGCCTCGCCGCGACGTTCTTTGTGTACGTCTTCATCAACGCTGGCATGGTCAGTGGCCTGCTCCCCGTCGTCGGCGTGCCACTGCCGCTCGTCAGTTATGGCGGAACGTCCATGGTGACCCTGTTGGCGGGCTTCGGTATGCTCATGTCGTTGTACGCCAACCGAAAACTCGCAGCCTGATGAAACACGCCCAAGGCGCTCTTTGCACACGCTCGTTCTATCCCATCCTCGTTACGCTCTTCGCGCTCACCGCCTGCGTCGCGCCGCCTAAAAAAAATGCGGCGGCTCAGCATTCATCCGGCACCACCGCCTCCGCTGTCGGGAGCTCATCCGCTGCCGTACACGTAGCGAGTCAACCCAGTGGCACAGGCTCGACGGCCTCAGCGAACCCGTCGACGCCGCCAACCGCCCCGGTGCCCCCCGCCGAGCCGACACCCTTCGATCTCGAGCGCGAAGATATCCGCGCATTCATCGCCGAGACCTCAAAGAAACACGGCATGTCGGAGAGCGACATTCGGGCTCTGTTGTCGCAGGGGTTGTTTCAGCCTCGTATCATCGCGGCCATTACGCGACCTGCCGAAACCGTCTTGCGTTGGTGGGAATACAGCCATCGTCTCGTGACGCCCGAACGCATCGCCCGAGGCGTCGAGTTCGCGATAGAACACCGCACTCGGCTCGATGCCGCGCACTCGAAGACCGGCGTATCGCCCGCGTACATCGCCGCCATCATCGGCATCGAAACCAATTACGGTCGCAACAAGGGTTCCTGGCGAGTACTCGATGCACTCATGACGCTGGGGTTCGATTATCCGCCGCGAGGCCGTTTCTTCCGCTCCGAGCTCGAGCAGTTTCTGCTACTCGTCCGCGAGGAATCCCTCGATCCAACCGCGACCCTCGGCTCGTACGCGGGGGCCATGGGTGCGCCGCAGTTCATGCCTTCGAGCTATCGACGCTTCGCTGTCAACGGTACGCTCGATGGTGCGATCGATACGCGTCGCGACCTTTTTTTGCAGTGGGATGACGTCATCAGCAGCGTCGCGAACTATTTTTCGGTCCACGGCTGGGAGCGCGATGCGCCCGTGCTGCTGGAGGCGGTGGCGAGCCCAGAGACGCTCGCCACCGTGATGCCGACGCTCGAGCGTCGCAATCTCGATCTCAATCAAACCGCAGGCGGCGCCCGTGGCCTCGGTTTCACGCTGCCCGAGTCGATCGCCGATGACACGAAGCTGATCCTCGTTCCGGCTGAGCTCGCCGATCGTCCGAACGTTCGGGTGGGGCTACGTAACTTTCACGTGATCACCCGTTATAACCGCAGCATTCTCTACGCCATGGCCGTCCACGATCTTGCGATGGCTATCGAAACCGAACTCGCGCGGACACCTCCGCCCAACGTCGCTGCGGCCGTGAGCCGCACACCATGATGACGCGTCGACTCGTTCTGCTTCTCACCCTGTTTGCGCTGCTGCTCCAGGGCTGCAGCCTGTTGCGGCGAGCACCCGAGCCAGGCGCCAAACCCGCGAGCCTTCCGAAGGGCGCACCCCGAAATCTCGACGCCATCCCCGATGCCGTCCCGCGAAAAGAGCCACGCAGTCGTTACGGCAACCCCGAGACGTATGAGGTCTTCGGTCGCACTTATCGCGTCAAGCGGAGCGCGAAGGGGCACGTGGAGCGCGGGATCGCTTCGTGGTACGGCCCGGGCTTCCATGCCGAGCGAACCTCGAGCGGCGAGCCCTACGACATGTATGCGATGACGGCGGCGCACAAAACCTTACCGATTCCGGTCTACGCACGCGTCACCAACCTCGAAAACGGTCGTTCGGTCGTCGTACGCATCAACGATCGAGGGCCTTTCGTCGGGGATCGCATCATCGATCTGTCTTACACCGCTGCGCACAAGCTCGACATGACGCGCAAAGGGACGGCGCTCGTCGAAATGCGGGTGATCGAGCCGGGCGACGACTCGCCACCGCCTGCCGTACCGCGACCCACGACGACCGCCAGCACTCGGCCGGCTCCCTCAAGTGAGATCGGGGTCAGCTCGAGATTTTTACAGACCGGGTCCTTTTCGGCCCGAGCCAATGCCGAGGCGATGAGGCAACAACTCGCCGACTCAGGCATCCGTAATACGCTCGTGCGAGAGGCGCAGATCGGCGATCGGACCGTTTTCCGAGTACAGGTGGGCCCCTTCGACGGAGCACTCGAGGCCGAGGACATGATCGAGCGTTTGCGGATCGCCGGGATCCCCGATGCACGTCCCGCTCACGACTAACGCGTTTACAATCTGCGCCTCTGAATCTTTCGTCAGACTTTGCAGGAGTCCAACCTTGTCGTTCACGCCTCGCTTCGCTGTTGCCGCCCTCTCCCTCTGGTCGTGCCTCGTCGGCGACGCCAGCGCCAATGTGCTGCCCGTTCCGCCTCCCCCAGGTATCGAAGCGAGATCGTGGATCCTCGTCGATCACGCAAGCGGTCGACGTCTCGCGGGTGAAAATGAAGACACCCGAGTCGAACCGGCCAGCATCACCAAGGTGATGACGGCATACGTCGCGTTCAAAGCTCTCGCCGAGGGCCGACTCAAATTGCAAGAACCCGTCACCATCAGCGAACGTGCGTGGCGCGCCGAAGGCTCACGTACCTTCTTGCAGGTGGGCGATAAAGTCCCTGTCGAAGTGCTGCTTCAAGGCATGATCGTTCAGTCAGGAAACGACGCCGCGATCGCCCTCGCCGAGCGACTCGCCGGCTCAGAGGAAACTTTCGCGCGCGTGATGACTGAGCAAGCCAAGGCTCTCGGCATGACCAACTCGAGTTTCGCAAATGCCACGGGTCTGCCAAACCCCGCGCTCTACACCACCGCCCGAGACATCGCGATTCTCGCGCGCGCGATGATTCGCGACTTTCCCCAGTACTACCGCTGGTACTCACAAAAAGAATTCATCTGGAACAACATCCGTCAAGGAAATCGAAACGGCCTGCTCTATCGCGATCCGAGTGCCGACGGCATCAAGACCGGACATACCGACAGCGCTGGCTACTGCCTCGTGAGTTCGGCCCAGCGAAACGGCACGCGCATGATCTCCGCGGTGTTCGGAACCCAGTCGCCTAAGGTTCGTGAACAGGCGAGCGCTGCGCTGCTTAACTACGGCTTCGCGTTCTACGAAACCGTCACCTTGCGTAAAGCTGGCGAAATGGTGCTGCAACCGCGCGTGTACAAGGGTACGGAGCAATCCGTCGCCGTATCGCCGCAAATCAATGTCGGCGTCACGGTTGCTCGCGGCAACACCAGCAAACTTCGCGTGGCCACCTCGCTCAACGAGCCGCTCATCGCACCGCTCAAAGCCGGTCAACGTGTCGGCGAATTGACGGTGACGGACGGCGATACCGTCGTGCGTCGCGTACCACTCGTCGTCAGCCGTGAAGTCCCAGCCGGTGGAGTTTGGGCGCAGGCCCGCGACACGGTCTCACTCTGGTTTAGGTGATCCATGGGTGCCACTCTTCCGATCTGCTATCTCGACGGTGCGTGGTTGCCGATCCACGAAGCGCGCATCTCGCCACTTGATCGCAGCTTCTTGTTCGGAGACGGCGTCTATGAGGTTGTGCCAGTTTTTTCCGGGCGGCCGTTCAGGTTCGTCGAGCACTTCGATCGGCTCACTCGCAGCTGTCACGCGCTACGAATGAAAGATCCGCACGATCGCGACGGGTGGCGCGCCATCGTTCGCGGATTGATGGAACGAAATGGCGGCGGCGATATGTATGTGTACGCTCAAGTCTCTCGCGGCGCCGATACGGGTCGCTCTCACGCTCCGCTGCCCGATATCGCTCCGACGGTTTTCGGTTTCGCTGCGCCCCTGCCCAAACCGTCTGCCGAGCAGCTCGCTCGAGGACTCTCTTGCGTGACGGCACCCGACATCCGATGGGGTCGTTGCGACATCAAGTCGGTCGCCCTGCTCGGTAACGTGCTGCAACGTCAGCTGGGTTGCGATGCCGGCGCCGATGAGACCATCCTCTTGCGCGATGGCTGGATGATGGAAGCCACCGCCTCGACAGTTCACGTGATTTCCAAAGGGGTCATCGCCACACCTCCCAACTCGAATGCCATCCTGCCAGGCACGACGCGCAGTGTGGTGGAGGAGCTGGCCCATCGGCTCTCGATTCCCTGCGAGACGCGATTAGTCAAAGAATCCGAAATGCGAAATGCCGACGAAGTCTGGATCGCCTCGGCGACTCGCAACGTTTCGGCCGTGACCCGCATCGATGGCCAACCGATCGGATCTGGCAAGCCGGGGCCCCTTTGGACGCGCATGTGGGATGGCTTCAGTGCGCTGCAGCGCGAGCTTGCGGATCAGCCCTGGTAAGCTGAGGGACGCAGATGTCGGGTCAAGCCCAGAACGGAGAACCCCACGGCTCAGGCAGCGAATCCGCAGTGAGTCCGCTCGTCTTTCCGACCGACTATCCGATCAAGGTCGTGGGACGTAGCGAGCGCGGCCTGCGGATGCGCATCGATGCCGTCGTACTGCAACATGCACCGGATCTCGCGCCCGACCGAATCAGCGAACGAGCGAGCGGAGCGGGAAACTTCATCTCGATCACTTACGTGATCGTCGCGCAAAGTCGCGAGCAGGTGACGGCTCTCGTCGGAGCGCTAGTCGCCACCGAGGGCGTATTGATGGTGATCTGAGCGTTCTCAGCGCCCGATCAACGATAAAAACTCTCGACGAGTATCCGCGTTGGTCTTGATCGATCCTCGCAGTGCCGACGTGACTGTCGCCGTACCAGTGTGACGCACACCACGAGATTCCATGCACATATGACGACACTCGATCACCACCGCCACGCCAAGCGGCTGCAGGTGGGTATCGAGGGCATCCGCGATCTGGTTGGTCAGACGTTCCTGAACCTGCAGTCGGCGAGCGAAAATCTCGACGAGGCGGGAAATCTTTGAAAGGCCGAGGATGCGCTTGTCCGGCACGTAGCCGACATAGGCCTTGCCGAAAAACGGTGCGAGGTGGTGCTCGCAGAGCGAGTACACCGGGATATCGCGCACGATGACCATCTCGTCGACGCTCTGAGCGCCATCCTCGAACGACTTGAGGATGTCCTCGGGTCGCTCGCGATAACCGCGGGTGTATTCCTCCCAGGCTTTGAGGAAGCGCGCGGGTGTCTCGAGTAGCCCTTCGCGATCGGGGTCTTCGCCAATATAGGCAAGGAGACGACGAACGATCTCGATCTCTCTCTTTGACGGAACTGGTTTTGGAGGCGTCATGGGGCGGTCCCCGACAATAGGCGTTGCAGCACGTCGATCAGATCTGCAGCTACACGATCCAGCTCTGTCGGCGCACCGAGCGCCGCAAGCTGGGTCATCGCGAGCCCCTCATAGCCGCAGGGGTTGATGCGCTGAAACGGCTCCAAGTTCATGTCGACGTTCAACGCGATTCCATGATAACTCGCACCGCGTCGCACCCGAATGCCGACACTCGCCAATTTGGCGCCGTCCACGTAAACACCTGGCGCCTTTGGCCGCGTAGTGGCCGAAACACCGTACTTCGCCACACAGTCGATCACCGACTGCTCGAGAGCCGTCACGAGGTCGCGCACCCCCAGACCTGCCCGCCGCAAATCGATGAGGGGGTAAACGACCACCTGCCCCGGACCGTGATAGGTCACTTGGCCACCTCTATCGACTTTGACGACCGGGATGTCTCCTGCGGCGAGGACGTGCGCCGGATCGCCATTCATGCCGAGCGTGAATACCGGCTCGTGCTCGAGTGCCCAGATTTCGTCCGGCGTGTCGGATCCTCGTTCGTCGGTGAATCGCTGCATCGCCTGCCACGTTGGCAGGTAAGCAACGCGTCCGAGCTTACGGACGAGCGGCGGCGTTGACGGCAAGCGCGGCATTGTCGAGTCCGGCGTTATTGCCGGCGAGCGCCTGCTCGGCACGATAGCTTGAGCGTACGAGCGGGCCCGACACACATTCGCGGAACCCACGTGCGAGAGCCCAGTCGCGATATTGGTCGAATTGCTCCGGCGTAATGAAGCGTGCGACCGGTAGATGATTGGCCGTCGGCTGCAGATACTGACCGAGCGTCACGAGATCGACGTCGTGGGCACGCAGGTCATCGAAGGTCTCGATGATCTCGTCGTCGGTCTCCCCAAGCCCCAGCATCAGACTCGTCTTGGTAAGCACATCGGGTCGATGGCGCTTGGCATGCGCCAAGACACGCAGGGTTTGTTCATAGCCTGCGCGTGGATCACGAACGGGATGGGTGAGGCGCTTTACGGTCTCGACGTTTTGCGCAAACACCTCAAGCCCTGAATCGACCACGGTTTCAACATCGACCATCACGCCCTGAAAATCGGGCGTCAGGGCCTCGACCGCTGTCTGCGGCGAGATTTCTTTGATAGCGCGAACAGCTGCCGCGAAATGCGCCGCGCCGCCATCAGGGAGGTCGTCGCGGTTCACCGAGGTCAGCACGACATAACGCAGCTTCATGAGGGCGACGGTACGGGCCGTATTGCGCGGCTCCTCAGGATCGAGCCACCCGCGGGGGTTACCGGTATCGACGGCGCAGAAACGACACGCGCGTGTGCACACCTCGCCCATGAGCATGATGGTGGCGGTTCCTGCATTCCAACATTCGCCGATGTTGGGACACTTCGCCTCCTCGCACACGGTGGCAAGACGATGCTCGCGTACTGTGCGACGAACGAAGTCGTAATTCTCACCGCTTGCGAGCGGCGCCTTCAGCCAACGAGGTTTACCGCCGGGCACCCGCGCAGGGGCGGCTGCAGTCGCCTTGATACCGTCGCGAATGGCAGAAAACCCTTGGGGTGTCCGATATTTCTCACCGCTACGCACAGCCGGTACCGGCACGGCGATCTCGACGGCGTCGTTGGGGCGTTCCTTGCTCATAGCGACCAGTGTACGCGAGCTTCAGCCGGTCGCGCCGCTGGCGAGCCGCTCATCCAGCTCGCGAAGACGCTCGGGCGTCCCGATGTCGAACCAAAGTCCTTGATATAGCCGCCCACGGAGACGGCCTGACGCGGCAGCGGCTCGCAGCAGGGGTAGGAGCGGCCTACGACCGGGCGGAAAACCCGCAAAGAATTCCGGGCGATAAACGGCGATGCCCGAGAAGGTATATCGCGGCGGCGCATCCTCTGCCTCGAGACGCAGCGGATCTGCCAAGATGTCGAAGCCGCTCCCATCACGCGCGATCAAGGAAAAGTCGCCTCGCGGGTGCTGAGATGGGTTCGGTACCAGCACCAGAGAACCGAGCGCCTGCTCATCGAGGACGGGAAGCCGAGAAAAATCGAAATCGGTCCAGATGTCGCCGTTGATCACGAGGAAAGGATCGGACCCGAGCATCGGCAGCGCCTGAATGATGCCGCCCGCCGTCTCGAGTGCGCCCTCGCTCTCTGCGCTGTATTCAATGCGAACGCCGTGACGATGGCCATCGCCCAAAGCCTCGACGATGCGTTCGCCGAGCCAGGCATGATTGATGACGACGTCACGGATCCCGGCGCGAGCCAGTGCTGCCAGGTGCCACTCGAGCAAAGAACGACCACCCACATCGAGCAAAGGTTTAGGACGCTCGTCGGTCAGCGGTCGCATGCGTTCGCCGCGACCTGCCGCCAGGATCATCGCTTTCATCAGGGCTTGACCTCGCGCGCGCGGGTGTTGGCCATGGCGAGCAGCGGAACGATTCGTCGCTCAAGCCACAACCCGAACTCGCGCAACTCGACATGTCGCGCAGCGGCGTCACGCACGTAGTCGAGCGTCAAAGGCAGATCATCGAGATAACCCGCTTTACCGTCACGCCACCAGAGCCGCGCAAAGATGCCCAGAATCTTGATGTGACGTTGCACGCCGATCAAATCGAACCAACGCAAGAACTCGCGATCGCTCGAACCTGAGAGCGAAGAGACATCTCGCACCAACAAGCGCTGACGGTAGGACAACACCCATCGCTCGACCTCGGCACGAGGCCAGGCGATATAACAATCTTTGAGCAAGGAGACGAGATCGTAGCCGACGGGTCCGGCCAGCGCATCCTGGAAATCGATGACTCCGGTTTCATCGTGTGGCAATACCATCAAGTTGCGTGAGTGGTAGTCCCGATGTACGAAGACGACTGGCTGAGCAAGCGCCTGATCGATGAGCCAAAGAAATGTCCGTTCAATCAGCTCGCGCTCCGCCGGTTCAAGCAAAATCTGCAAATGCCGACCGCAGAACCACTCCGGCATGAGCTCGAGCTCTCGACGCAAAGCGGCCGCATCGTAGGGCGCGAGCGCTCGGGCTGCATCGAGGGCATCGATCTGGATACGCGCCAAAGTATCGAGCGCAGCGGCATACAAGACTGACGCTCGAGCCGGCTTGCGCAGCTCTGTCAAAAAAGGTGTCGAACCGAGATCTTCGAGCAGGACGAATCCGCGCTCACGATCGACCGCATGGATCGCCGGGACGTGTACCCCCGCGCCGTGCAACAAGCTCCCCACCTTGAGGTAAGGCCCGATGTCTTCCTGCGCGGGCGGCGCATCCATGACGATCCAACTGCCTCCATCCGGCAGAACGGCACGGAAATACCGCCGAAAGCTGGCATCTGCCGAGGCGACCTCGATACGCGCAACCCGGAGGTCGAGGTCCTGTGTGACCCAACACGACAAAAGTTCGAAACGGGCGTCCGACAAGAGCTTTGAAACCCACGGCCTCGGGAAGGGGCCCCATTATAATGTCCGCAGCCATGGCCCCGCCGCGTCGCATCGCCCATCCCATCGCCCGCGCGGGACTGCTCGCAGTCAGCCTCGTCGGAGTCGGCAATCTTGAGACTGCGAGGGCCGAGCCTGCGCTCGCTTCAGCCGAATCCGCTTCAACCGAACCCGCCGAGCAGCCGATGCGCTGCCCTGCCCCGTCGGCCGTACGTGACGCCCTCGCACGCGGCGCAACCCTACCTGAAGCCGGAGTCGCGCCCCCTCTTGCGTCTCCACTCGAACCGCCCGGCGAGGACGTCGAGATCTCAAGTGATGCTGCGACGCTGGGCGTGGCAGGCGATGCCAGCCTGAGCGGACGCGTGACGATTCGGCAGGGAGATCGCACGCTCACCGCGGAAGACGTCAGCTATGACGCCAAAGCGAGAGAGTTCTCGATGCGCGGATTGCTGCGCTACCGTGATCCCGTCTTGCGCGTCGAGGGTCGCTCCGGTCGTTATGACCCAGTCGGTGGGGCGGCCTTCGCCGACGCTCGCTTCGAGATGCCCGAGGAGCCGGCTCGCGGCGCGGCGGACTCCCTGGAACTCGGCATCGACGGCAAAGTGACGCTGTCGCAAGTGTGGTTCACCACCTGTCCCGAAAGCTCGCCCGATTGGAGGATTCGCGCTCGACAAATCGAACTTGATACCCAAGCTCGTAACGGTACGGGTCGTAGTGCCGCGATCGAATTCAAAGGTGTGCCGATCCTCTACCTGCCTTATTTGTCTTTTCCGCTGGGTGATCAAAGAAAAAGCGGGTTTCTTTTTCCTAACGTGGGATACAGCTCTCGCGGAGGTGCTGAACTCAAACTCCCCTACTATCTAAACCTTGCTCCGAACTACGACCTCACTTTGGAGCCCACTGCTTACGGTCGCCGGGGCATCGACCTCGGTACGAATTTTCGGTATCTCACGCAACGCCATCGCGGCGATCTCCGTCTCAATGCACTGCAATCTGATGATATTCGCGACATCAATCGCAACTGGCTCAGAGTGCGGCATCGCAGCGAGTTACCGGCGGGCTGGCGGTTCGACGTCGATGCTCAAAGCGTCAGCGACGCCGAGTATTTCGAAGATTTCGCCTCGGGCACCGAAGGAACGAGTACGGCATTTCTCCGTCGGAATGCCCGGCTGAGTTATCGTGATGCGCACTGGTATCTTCGAGCGGAGGCCGAGCAATTCCAAACTATTGATCGAGCCCTCGACTCGATCGATCGACCCTATGCTCGATTGCCGCGCGTACAAGCGAGCGGCGACTGGATCACCGAGGGCCCACTCGCGATGCGCTACGGCTTCGACAGCGAACTGGTCAACTTCGATCGTGAGGTGGGCGTACAAGGCTGGCGCACCGATCTGTCGCCTTGGGCGGGCCTCGATTTCGGATCACCCGCGTACTACGTCAGGCCGAGTGCAGGCTGGCGATACACGCGCTACGACCTCGAAGACGCCGAGGTGACGACCGACGATCAACCCTCTCGGTCCCTGCCCTATGCTGCTCTCGATGCCGGCCTGCGACTCGAGCGCGATGCGGTCGAGAACTCGCGCACTCGAATGACCCTGGAGCCTCGACTGCTCTATCTTTGGACGCCGTATCGAGATCAAGACGATTTACCGATCTTCGACACCGCCTTGCCCGATCTCGACTTCGTACAGCTTTTTCGAACCTCGCGCTATGTCGGTCCCGACCGTATCGCGGATGCGAATCATGCAAGCCTCGGCGTCACCTCGCGCATCTACGACAGGTCGTCAGGACGACAACTACTGTCGGCGACGATCGGTCAGACCTATCGCTTCCAACGATCTCGGGTACGACTCCCGGGCGAATCGGAGATCGGTGAGTCCCGCTCCGATCTCGTGGCCCAACTCGGTATCTCTGCCTGGCAAAACTGGAACGCCACTGTCGGCATGCAGTGGGATAGCCGCGAGCGCCAGCAACAACGCAGTCACGTTCGTCTTCAGTATCGACCGGACGCTGATCGCGCCGTCAACGTGGCTTATCGCTTTCAGCGCGATCGACTCGAGCAAGGCGAGGTCTCGGGCGCTTGGCCGCTCGGCTCACGCTGGAATGCCTATGGTCGTTTCGTGTACGACCTCAAGGACCGCAGCGCTCTCGATCGCTTCGCCGGCTTCGAGTACAAGTCTTGCTGCTGGCGCTTGCGGCTGGTGGGACGCCGCTTCGTCTCGAGCCGCACCGGCGAACGCGATACGGGCATTTACCTGCAACTGGAACTCAATGGTCTCGCGAGTGTCGGAAGTTCGGCGGATGCTTTCCTCGAGGAGGCAATTCGGGGATACTCGCCCGTCGGCCTAAGCCGCTGAGTTTTCAGGAATTTCGGAACTACCCATGACGTTTGCAACGCGATCTCACCTCTCCCGATTTTTGGCTTTTGGTCTTGCGACTCTCCTCGCGACGACGCCGGCCCTCGCCCAGCGCTCGCTCTCCGACAAAGGCGTGATGCTCGACCGCGTTGCCGCGGTCGTAAACGAAGGTGTCGTCCTCGCAAGCGAACTCGAAGAGCAAGTACAGGTGATCGCCGCGCGACTGCAAGCCCAAGGTCTCGAGATGCCTCCGGCCACCGTGCTGCGCCAGCAGGTGCTCGATCGCCTCGTTCTCCAAGAAATCCAGATGCAGCGTGCCCAGCGCGCCGGCATTCGCATCGGTGACGAGTCGCTCAACCAGGCGCTCGCCGACGTCGCTCAGCGCAACGGCATCCCCCTTGCGCAACTTCCGGCCGCACTCACCCAACAAGGCATCGACTACGCGTCCTATCGAGAGAGCGTTCGTCGCGAAATGACCCTTCAAGTGCTGCAGCAACGCGACGTGATCCAGCGCATCAACATTTCGCCACGCGAACTCGAACAGTTTCTCGACAAGCAGAAGTCGCGTCCCTCAGAGCTCAATGAATACAACCTCTCGCACATCCTGATCGCGGTCCCTCAGGAGGCGACGCCCTCTCAACTCGATCAGGCGTCGCGTCGCGCTCAAGATGTGTTCGATCGAGCCCAAGCGGGCGAAGATTTCGCCAAGCTTGCCGTAGCGTACTCGAATAGCCAGACCGCTCTCGAGGGCGGCTCGCTCGGCTGGCGTCGCGGTCCAGAAATTCCGACTGTGCTTGCCGATCTCGTCGTGGGGCTCAAGCCCGGCGGAGTCAGTGCGCCGCTACGTACGCCATCGGGTTATCACATCGTTCGCCTCAATGAAATTCGCGGTGCCGATCAGCAAGTCGTCATCGAACAAACCAATGCGCGTCATATCCTGCTGAAACCCACCGAGATCCAAGACGACGCCACGGTGCAGCAGCGCCTCATTGACGTTCGTGAGCGAATCCTGAAGGGCGAAGATTTCTCAGTACTCGCCAAGACGCTCTCCGAAGATCCGGGTTCGGCCGCCGACGGTGGTGACCTCGGCTGGACGGCACCCGGCACCTTCGTCCCGGAATTCGACGCAGCCCTCAATCGACTCTCTCCGAATGAAATCAGCGAGCCGTTCCGGACGCAGTTCGGCTGGCACATCGTGCAACTGCTCGGTCGTCGACAATTCGATAACACCGAAGAGTTGCGTCGCCAGCGCGCATTCATGCAGCTGAGAGAGAGCAAGGCAGACGAAGAGACCGAGCTCTGGCTGCGTCGGCTGCGCGACGAGGCGTATGTCGACATCAAGAGCTGAACGCCCGCGGATCATCATCACCTCGGGTGAGCCGGCGGGCATCGGCCCCGAGCTCTGTGCACAACTCACGAGCGCAGATTTGCCACCCTGCGAACTGCACTGTCTCGTCGATGAATCTTTGCTCGAAGCGCGCGCACCCACCGGTGCGGCGCTCAGTCGATTGACCGTCGTACATCGACTGCTCGCAACGCCCTCGATCGCGGGTACGCTCGATGTTCGTAACGCCGCCTACGTGGTCGGCCTGCTCGACGACGCCCTCGACGGCGTGAAAAGCGGCCGATACGACGCCATGGTCACCGCGCCGGTGCAAAAAAGCGTGATTGCCGCCTCGGGCGTACCTTTCTCCGGTCACACTGAGTATCTCGCCGAGCGCTGCGGCATACCCAAGCCCGTAATGATGCTGGTGGCCGGCGATTTGCGGGTCGCGCTTGCGACCACGCATCTGCCTCTGCGACGCGTGCCCGACGCGATCACACAGCCGCTCGTGCTCCAACTCTTGCGCATCATGCACCATGATCTGAAACACTCGTTCGGCATCAAACATCCACGCATCGCGGTGTGCGGGCTCAACCCCCATGCCGGCGAGGCGGGCCTGCTCGGTGATGAAGAAATCCGACATATCAGCCCGGCCATCGACGCCGCGCGGTGCGAAGGTATCGAGGCTTTCGGGCCGTTACCGGCCGATACGGCCTTCGTCCCGCGAGAAATCGCGAAGGCCGATGCCTTCCTCGCCATGTTTCACGACCAAGGGCTTCCGGTGCTCAAACATGCTGGCTTCGGCCATGCGGTCAACGTGACGCTCGGTCTGCCGGTGATTCGAACCTCGGTGGACCACGGCACCGCCTTAGCGCTCGCAGGCACAGGGCGCGCCGATGTAGGCAGTTTGCGCGCGGCCGTCGAGCTCGCCATCGACCTCGTACATCGTCGTCGCGCGATTCGCTGAGTCTTCGGTGGTCTTCGCCCGCAAACGCTTCGGTCAAAACTTCCTACATGATCCGGGAGTGATCGCGCAGATCGTCGAGGCCATCGATCCGCAGCCCGGAGAGTCGCTGGTCGAAATCGGACCGGGTCGTGGCGCATTGACCGAACCCCTCCTCGAGCGCTGCGATCAGCTCGACGCCATCGAAATCGATCGCGATCTCGCCGCCGAGTTGCAGCAAAGATTGGGCGCCCGCGGCCTGACGCTCCATGTGTGTGATGCGCTCAAGTTCGATTTCGCGACGCTCGCTCAGACGCGAGGTCGGAAGTTACGGGTCATCGGCAACTTACCCTATAACGTCTCGACGCCCCTCCTCTTTCACTTGCTCGATCACCGGGCCTCCATCCTCGATCTGCACGTGATGCTCCAACGAGAAGTCATCGAACGAATCTGCGCGACGCCAGGTAACGGCGACTACGGCCGACTCACCGTGATGCTCGCCCCTTGGGTGACGGCCGAACACCTCTTCGACGTGGGCCCCGGGGCCTTCCGCCCAGCGCCGCAGGTGTGGTCCGCCGTCGCACGTCTCACCGTGCACGAGACGCCCGCCTTCCCGGTCGACGCCCGCTACGCTCGCGTGGTGTCGGCGGCGTTCTCACAGCGTCGCAAGACCCTACGCAATGCCCTACGCTCGCTGCTCGAGGCCGATACCATCGCCGCCTGCGAGATCGATCCGGGTGCGAGACCCGAGACGTTGTCGCCGGAGGAGTTCGGACGACTTGCCAGAGCGGTATCCGAGCCGCTAGCGTGAGCGACATCATGCGTGCCGATCATCATCTCGATATCAAAATCGAAACCGCCTACCTCGAAGGGCAGTCCGATCCGGACAGCGAGCGATACGTGTTCGCCTATACGGTGACGATGCGAAACGAGGGGCGCATCCCCGTGAAGTTGATGACGCGCCATTGGGTCATCACCGACAGCAACGGCAAGGTCCAAGAAGTCCGTGGCGAAGGTGTCGTCGGCGAGCAGCCGCATCTCAAGCCGGGTCAAGGATTTCGCTACTCAAGCGGTGCCGTCATCGAAACGCCCGTCGGCACCATGCATGGCAGTTATCAGATGCGCGGCGACGACGGTCTCGAGTTCGACGCGCCGATCCCCGCTTTTCGTCTCGCATTACCCGGAGTGGTGCACTGACGATGGCGAGAATCGCCGTCGGAGACGTGCAGGGGTGCCTGCCCGAACTGCACCAGCTGCTGATAGAGGCTGATTTTCGAAGCGACCGCGATGAAATCTGGTTCGTGGGTGACCTCGTCAATCGCGGACCCGACTCTCTCGGCACTTTGCGGTTCGTTCGTTCGCTCGGCGACAACGCCCGCGTCGTCCTCGGCAATCACGACCTTCATCTGCTCGCCGTCGCGTTGGGTGGAAGCCGGAAACTGCGCGAGGACGACACACTCGATGACATCCTGAACGCGACAGATCGCGAGCCCCTGCTCGAGTGGCTCGTCACACGACCGCTCGCGGCAAGAGAAGGTTCCGATCTCATGGTGCATGCCGGGGTTGTGCCTCAGTGGACCCTCGACGAGGTCATGACGCTCGCCGCGGAAGTCGAGCAGGCGCTACGAACCGACCCGGTCAAACTTTTTGAATCGATGTACGGTAACCGTCCCGATCGCTGGTCCCCGACACTCGAGGGCGCCGATCGACTACGTTTCATCATCAATGTATTGACTCGATTGCGATTCTGTCGTGCCGATGGCCGTATCGATCTCAAAATGAAAGGCGCTCCCGGGTCACAGGAGAGCGGCTGGATGCCCTGGTTCGCGGCACCCGACCGCCGAACGTCGAACGCCCGAGTGATCATGGGGCATTGGTCTACACTCGGGCTCGTCGACCGACCCGACCTGCTGGCGCTCGATACCGGGTGCGTGTGGGGCGGCGCGCTGACGGCTGCGGCATTGGATTCGAACGCACGTTGGTCCCTGCCCTGCAGAGGCTATCAGGGAGTTAAACTGTCGGCTCAATCCGACGGGTGAACCCATGACGATCATCAAACAGCAGGATGTCATCGCAAGCGTCGCCGATGCCCTGCAATACATCTCGTACTACCATCCGATGGACTACATCGAGTCATTGGGGCGCGCTTACGAGCTCGAAGAATCGCCAGCCGCTCGCGATGCCATCGCGCAGATCCTCACCAACTCGCGCATGTGCGCCGAGGGTCATCGTCCGATCTGCCAAGACACGGGCATCGTGGTCGCCTTCGTGAAGGTCGGCATGAACGTTCGGTGGGACGCCACCCTCACGCTCACCGAGATGATCAACGAAGGCGTACGCCGTGCGTATCTCGACCCCGACAATACGCTACGCGCCTCGATCGTGACCGACCCCGCGTTCACTCGCAAAAACACCCGGGACAACACACCGGCCGTCGTACACGTCGACATGGTGCCGGGCGACACTGTCGAGATCACGGTATCCGCCAAAGGCGGTGGCTCCGAGAACAAAGCCAAGTTCGTCATGCTGAACCCCAGCGACTCCATCGTCGATTGGGTACTCAAGACCGTCCCCACCATGGGCGCAGGCTGGTGCCCACCGGGCATGCTCGGCATCGGTATCGGCGGCTCCGCCGAAAAAGCCATGGTGCTCGCCAAAGAATCTTTGATGGATCCCATCGACATGGCCGAACTCAAGGCCCGCGGTCCCCGCAATCCCGTCGAAGAACTGCGCATCGAGCTGCACGACAAAGTGAATGCACTCGGTATCGGTGCGCAGGGTCTCGGCGGTCTTTCCACTGTGCTCGATGTGAAGATTCTCGATTATCCGACCCACGCGGCCTCGAAGCCGGTGGCGATGATCCCGAACTGCGCTGCCACACGGCATGTCCACTTCACGCTCGACGGATCGGGTCCCTCGAAACTCGCGCCGCCCGATCTGTCGCGCTGGCCCAAAGTCGACTGGAAGCCTTCGGCCGAATCTCGTCGCGTCAATCTCGATGCGCTCACGCCCCAAGAGGTTGCTTCTTGGAAGCCCGGCGATCGACTACTCCTCAACGGCAAGATGCTCACGGGTCGCGATGCGGCTCACAAACGCATCGCCGATCTCTACGCGAGCGGCAAAGGTCTTCCGGAAGGCGTCGACTTCCGCAACCGGGTGATCTACTACGTCGGCCCGGTCGATCCGGTACGCGATGAAGTCGTGGGGCCCGCTGGTCCGACCACTGCGACCCGCATGGACAAATTCACCGAGATGATGCTCGCCAACACTGGACTCATCGCGATGATCGGCAAAGCCGAACGTGGCCCCGTCGGCATCGAAGCGATTCGCAAGCACAAGGCGGCGTACCTCATGGCCGTCGGTGGCGCCGCGTACCTCGTCTCCAAGGCGATCAAATCCTCACGCGTCGTGGCGTTCGCCGACCTCGGCATGGAGGCGATCTATGAATTCGAGGTCAAGGACATGCCCGTGACGGTCGCCGTCGACTCGAACGGCACCTCGGTACACCAAAGCGGTCCGGCTGAGTGGAGTCAGAAAATCGCGGCAGGCTCGATCAAGACGCGGGCGCGCTGATCACTCGCGGGCGGGCTCAACGGCCTTCAGGAGGTCGTCTAAACCGTAGAAGTGATAAGTCCGGTCAGTCGACATCGCAACCAGTAGGCCGCCGGGAAATCCAGGCAGCGCCGTCGACACGAGATCAATGCCATCGGTCTCTTGGGCGGTGAAGCGAACGTGGCCCACGAGTGCATGGCGATGGGGCGCTTCGGGGGGACCGTCGAGCTCGAAAAGTCTCAACTCGCCCGCCTGCTGATCTGAGACGAACAAAAGTGCCCGCTCACGTCCGCGCCGAAAGATGGCCGTTCCCTCATGGTCACGCGCGAATCCGGTGAGCCCGAACTGAGCGAGCTCGTCGTCGGCATCTTCCACAGCAGGATCCGCATGATATTTGCGAATGCCGAACGTCTCATCGCTGGCGAAAACCATACCGCGAACGGGATCGACGGAAAGCGCCTCGATTTCCTTGCGACCGCTCCATTCACCGAACGCCCGTACCTTCAGGCCGCGCAACGTACCGGTGCCGTCGTCGACGAGTCGGTACTGATGCAGATAACCCTGCTTCGGCGCAAATCGATCCGAGCGACTGACGATGACGAAGACCGCGCCATCCGAGGGCCGCGTATAGGTGGTCACACCCATGACGTCTCGCGCCCGCTCACCTTCGAATACCGGGATTCCGCCGCCGTCTATTGGGCGCATGTCGGGCAAAGAAAACACTCGCACGCGATGAGCGAAGCGCTCGGCAACGACGGCCACATCGACTTTGCGCCCCGCGAGCGGAACGTCGTAGGCGACGTCGACGTTATTGGGGCGTAGCAAGCCGCGAATCGTCAGCTCGTGACGGATCTTTCCGTCCAGACCAAAGACGTACAGCGCTCCGTCGGCCTCTTTGTCCGTGCCCAGCACGAGGCTCTTGGCAGGCTCTGAGCGGTTCACCCAGATCGCCGGGTCGTCGGAATCGTAGCGGACCGGCTCAGTCACCACGCGCGGCTTCACAGTCGGCGCAGGGGCTGCATCGAGCGAACCGATCGAACCGAGCAATACGCTTAGGAAGGAGACGACCACGCCCCAACCGGTGAGCCGGGGTGTGGTGTTGGTCGACGAGGTCATATGATCGACTCTAACAGACTTCAAAGTTACAGCTTGAGTCGGCCTCCGACGAATACGCTGTAACCGAACTGCTCATACTCGTAGATCCGGCTCTTCTTGCCGTAGTAGCGAATACCCTTGGAGTTCGTGAGGTTCTTGGCCTCGACGAACGCCTCAAAGACCTTCGTGAACTGGTAGCTCGCCGTGAGATCGATCTGATCGCGTCCCGCCCAGAAAAGGTCGAGCGCACCGTCCTCGGCATTGATCTCATCCAAGTAATCACTGCGATCGGTGTAGCTGAGGCGAACGCTCACCGGACCTTTTTCATAGAACAAGGCGAAGTTCGATACCGTCTCCGACTGACCCGGCAGCGGGAACGAGGAGCGACCCCCGTAGGTCCGGCCGAGGTCGATCGACGCATCCACGTAGGTAAAGTTGGCGAACACACCGAAGCCGCTCAACCAGCCGGGCAGCTGAGTGAACTGTTGCTGCCAAGCGAGCTCGAGACCGCCGAGCTCACCGTCCGCGTTCTCGGGGGTGATGAGTGCGGCCGGGTTGCCGAGATAGCTCCCCGAGCTACGTAATGTGTAGTTGTAGTCCTTCAGATCCTTGTAAAACCCGCTCGCAGACAAAATTCCGATCGGTTCGAAATAGTATTCGAGCGACACGTCGAGGTTGTTCGACAGCGTGGGCTTCAACGTAGGATTGCCCTGCTGCACGACCAGGAGCGAACCCTCTTGGGTCTCAAGCGCACGAGGGACGATATCCGTGAAGTCCGGCCGCATCATGCCGCGGGTGACCGCCGCACGCGCAATCAGGTTGTCGTTGACCTCATAACGCAGCGTCAGACCCGGGAACACGTCCGTGTAGCTACGGGTATCGGTCCGCGTGCTGATGGCGCTCGTTGCGGCGTTGAATACCGGTGCGGCGCCTTCCGTTTCCGTTTTCTCGACGCGCACGCCTGCGACCACGCCCAAGCGATCGAAATCCAGATCCCACATCGCGTAGCCCGAGAGGACCGATTCGTCTGCCTGATAATCCGCGGTCGCCGATTGCTCAGCACGGATCGGCGAGCGCGCCTTGGTCGCATCGTAATAGGCATCCGCCAGTGCCGGATCCACCTTGAAGCCCAGAGCATAGTTGTAGTTGCGACTTTCTTGGGTCGTCAGGAAAGCCGACAGGGGCTGGCTCGGCGCTGCGGTCGTCGCGCGATCTCGAAAGCGATCCTCATTCGCCTTACGCTCGCCGGACTTGAACTTCGCGCCCGCCTTGAAATTTCCCTTGCCGCCACCCATCTCAACCGGAATCGTCAAATTGGCGACGGCGGCGATCGTATCGTCGCTGGTCTCTGACGTCCGATAGGCATTTTCACGGAACGAGAAATTGGTCGGCGTCAGGTGCTGGTTGGTGGTGAACAAGGAAATCGACGGCTCACGGGTGCTCGTCGAGTAGTCGTAAGAGATCGGCGCCGTTGCAGTGCCGAGCGCCGCCGTCCGCCACAAGAGCTCGTCGCGACGAGGATAGGTCTGCTCCGTGCTGGCAATCGAGATCGAACCATCGAAGGTCCATCCGCCGAACTTCTTCTCGCCACCGAGTTCGCCGGTCACGATCTCGTTCTGAACCGTTCGGTGACGAATCTGCTTGGCCACCCGGATATTTCGGAACGAGGCTTTCTCGTCCGTGGCCCCCGGAAGCAACACGCCTTCGGACCAAAGCACGAGCAACTGGTTACGATACTCGTCGTCCGTAAAGCGCGAGAACGTGCCGCGCAAGAAGAGGCGCGAGTCATCGTCCGCACGCAATTCCGCAGCGCTTGTGAGCGCAATACGCTCACGCTTCGTGTCGTAATCCTTGAAGAGATTTTCGACGACACCGAACACGGTGCCGCCCTCTGGTCGGGTCAGCCGTGCCCAAGCGGTTTCGATATTGTCGACCTGTCGATCGGTTTCCGAGTAACTGCCCGAGAACAGCAACCCAACCCGAGAGTCGCCTTCCCAAATGTTGCTGACCGACACCGAGCCGCGGACGTCGTTCGTACCACCGAACTCATTGTAGGAGCCGCCACCCGAGGCGCGCAGTCGGAAGCCTTTGTAATCGAACGGCGACTGCGTACGGATGTTGATTGCCCCCGTGACTGAGTCAGCATCCTGATCAGGACGAAGCGTCTTCGTGATCTCGAGTGAGCCCACGATGTCAGACGGGACGGTGTCGAGGTCGATCGCTCGGGTCGTCGGATCGGGCGCCGCTACGCTCACGCCATCGATGGTCACCGCCGAAAACTCGGACGGTCCACCACGGACATTGATGTACCGGCCTTCACCCTGGTCACGAGAAATCGCTACGCCGACGACGCGCTGGAGGGCCTCGGCGATGTTGGGATCCGGGAACCGACCGATGGAGTCGGAGGCCACGACGTTGGTGACGCCCCGTGAATTTTTTTGCTCATCAGAGGCGCGCTTCGCGGCATCAATGATGGCGGTGATCACAACTTCTTGCAGGTCGTCTGCCGAACCGGCTGCCGGAGACGTTGCATCCTGCGCCGCAGCCGCCGCGGAAAGGATTCCGGAGACCGCAACAAAAACGGGGGACCAGCGCGAGGTGCGCGCGAAGACGATTCGGGACATGGGGAGACCTCGAGAGACCGCGAAATGACGCGGAACTAATGGTCCCCAACGCCGATGACTAAAAAATTACAGACTTATGGCGGTTTGGTTAAAACCTACGAAAACCCGCGTCGCTGCAGCGTAACGAAGCTCGTGGGGTACTGATTCCGCTCGTCGGCGGGATACTCGGTACGAGCAATTTCTTGCCAATCCTCGGGCGGCATCGCCGGAAAAAGGGTGTCCCCTTCGACCGTCGCGTGTACTCGTGTCAACTCGACGAGTTCGGTACGCGGCAGCGCAAGCGCATAGATCTCCGCGCCGCCGATAATCATGATTTCTTCGACCTCGCCCGCCGCCTCGATCGCCTCATCGAGGTTGCATACGACGATGACCCCCGGCGAGTCGACGGTGTAATCCTTGCGTCGCGTCACGACGATGTTGGTACGCCCCGGCAGCGGTCTGCCGAGAGACTCCCATGTCTTTCGTCCCATCACGACAGGACGCCCGAGGGTACGCTGCTTGAAGCGACGCAGATCTTCGGAGAGTTTCCAGGGTAATCCGCCCTCACGCCCGATCACGCCGTTGTCTGCCACGGCGACGATCAGGGTGAGGCGCGGCGCCCGGCCTGGCATCAGCGTCGCGACACTGTTCGCCGGCGGCTCCCGGTCGAGCGGCCCTGCGTGTCAGCGCCAGCCTTCGCGCGCGACGTCACGCGAGGCGTCGTCTTGTTTTTCGCCGACGTCTTCACACGAGTCTTGGCTTTTTTCTTTGCCTTTTTCTTTTTACGCGGATCTTTCGCCGGCCAGAGCATCGTGCCGCGGCACTTGGGCGAGCCACAGCGGCACGCGAAAATCTCGTCAACGTTCGGCGGATCGTCTTTCTCGCGACCGATCTCGTAGTCGTAACCCAGCTCTTCCCCCTTCTCAACGACTCGAGTCGTCTCGATGAACACACGCCGGTCTTCGATCACCGATTCGCAGTTGCCATCGCAAGAGTGGTTGATGAACCGCGCACCGTTGCCGCCGACGCCAGCGTCGATCACCGTCTTCTTGTCGACGATGAACAGGAAAGTGTGATTGTCGTTCGGGTCGTGGCCGTCGTAGCGCGCATCCGCCTCCGCGTGGGAAATGCGGTCGCCGAGATACTCAATGACCCGCGTACCCTTCGGGATACGCTTGGCGGCAAACACGCCTTTGCCGTGAATTCTGGAGTTGCGGACATTGATCCAAGCGCTGGTGCGCATGACGGGTATCGGCACGAAAACTCTCCCTGGCATTAAATTGAGCTCAGACAGCCACCGGCGCTTTGATCGCCGGATGATGCTGGTAATTCGCGAATTCGAAATCGTCGAAGACATAGTCGAAGAGCGAGGGCGGTCGACGACGTATTACGAGCGTGGGCAACGGATAGGGCTCTCGCGAGAGCTGAAGATCTGCCTGCTCGAGGTGATTGAGGTAAAGATGACAGTCGCCACCCGTCCATACGAAATCACCGACGCCCAGATCGCATTGTTCGGCGATCATATGGGTGAGCAAGGCGTACGAGGCGATGTTGAACGGCACGCCGAGGAAGATATCGGCGCTACGTTGATAAAGCTGACACGACAGACGCCCGTCGGCGACGTAGAACTGAAAGAACGCATGACAAGGCATCAGCGCCATCTGTGAGAGCTCGCCCACGTTCCAAGCGCTCACAATGATGCGGCGGGAATCAGGCTGCGTGCGCAACTGCTTAAGCACCTCGGATATCTGATCGATCGACCCGCCGTCGGGCGTGGGCCAGGACCGCCACTGCTTGCCGTAGACCGGCCCGAGTTCTCCGTTGGCATCGGCCCATTCGTCCCAGATGCTGACGCCGTTCGCGCGCAGGTACGTCGTATTGGTTTCTCCGCGCAGGAACCACAGCAACTCATGCACCACTGACTTCAAATGGATTTTTTTGGTCGTGACGAGCGGAAATCCTTCGCGCAGATCGAAGCGCATCTGATGACCGAACACCGACACTGTTCCGGTACCCGTGCGATCGGTCTTGTGCGTCCCGTGCTCACGCACGTGACGCATGAAGTCGAGGTATTGCTTCATGGTACGGCTCGTTCGGTGGAGCGATTACCCGACGGCTCGCCCCGACGATACGCGAGCACCATCAGTGCGATACCGGCAAGCAACATCGGCAAGGTGAGCAGATGACCCATGGTGAGCCAGCCTCCTGCGAGGTAGCCGATGTGCGCATCGGGAAGTCGCCAGAACTCGACGGTGAGCCTGCCGACGGCATACATGATCAAAAAGAGACCCGAGGGCGCGAGCCGCGGTCGATCTTTGGCGGTGAACCACCACAACACAATGGCGAGCAAAAGACCTTCGAGAACCGCCTCGTATAGTTGCGTGGGATGTCGCGCGACCCCATCGACCATCATGGCCCACGGCACATCGCCCGGTTTGCCCCACAGCTCGCCGTTGATGAAGTTGCCGACACGCACCGACAAGATTCCGAGACCCGGTAGCGCCGCTGCAAAATCGAAGACGTCTGCCACATGTCGTTTGCGCCTCATCGCGAACACCGCGAGGGCGACGAGCACCCCGATGAGACCTCCGTGGAACGACATGCCGCCCTCGGTGATACGCAGCGGATACCAGGGATCCTCGGCCCAATAGCCGAGGCCATAGAAAAAGACATAGCCGATGCGACCACCGAGGATGACGCCAAGCATGGCGTAGAAGAGGAAGTCGTCGACCTCCACCGCCGTCCATGTCGAACCCGGTTGAGCGGCGCGGCGACGACCGAGCCACCACGCCGCCGCAAACGCGACGAGATAGGTGATGCCGTACCAGCGCACCTTGAGCGGGCCAATGTCGAAAGCGACGGGATCGAAGCCGGGATAATCGATCATCGGGGGATTTTAGCGGCTAGCCGCGGGTCACGCGGCAGAAAAATGCCTTGAGGTACCGGGTCTCGGGGATCGCCGGATGGCGAGGATGGTCGGGCGACTGCCCGCCTTCGTGCAGCACCTGTACAAATCGGTCGACATGCCGGGCTGCTCCCTGGATCGCCGAGAGAAGCTCCTCGGAAGCCAGGTGATGAGAACACGAGCAGCTGACGAGTAGGCCTCCCGGCTCCAAGACTCGTAGCGCAAGCTGGTTGAGCTTGCGATATGCCGCCTGCCCTTGCGGGATTTCCTTGCGTCGCTTGATGAATGCCGGGGGATCGACGATCACCGCGTCGTATCGCTCTCCCGCCTCGGCGAGTGCCGACAGCGTATCGAATGCGTCTCCGCGATGCAGAATGGCTTTGAGCGAAGAATTGGCGGCTACGTTTCGCTCGGCAAACTGCAAGGCCGCTAGAGAAGAATCGATACAAGCGACCTCACGCGCCCCACAGGCCGCAGCGGTGGTCGCCCAACCGCCCGCGTAGCTGCACACGTCGAGCACGCGGGCGCCGGGCTTCAGAAAACGCGGTAGTACGCTGCGATTGAACGTCTGATCGAAGAACCAACCCGTCTTCTGTCCCCCAGCGAGTGCCACGGTGAAAGACAACGCACTACCATCGAGGAGACTCTCAAGCACGACCGTCTCGTCGGGTATCACACCCCACGCGGTGTCCACGATCTCCGGCAAACCTTCCAACTTGCGAGCACCCGAATCGTTCTTCCAAAGCAGCGCGGCCGGCGAGAGAACCTCTCGAATCGCCGCTTCGACTTCTGCGCGTAGGTGCTCCATGCCGAGCGTCGCAATCTGTCCCACGACGAGGTCGCCATAGCGATCGAGGACGAGACCTGGCAAAGAATCGGACTCGCCGAATACCCAACGGTAGTGCGGGCTCGGGTAGACGCTCTCGCGCAACGCAAGCGCCTGACGTAATCGCGAAGCAATCCAGCGCCGATCGATGTGCGACTCGCTATCGCGGGCGAGGATGCGTGCGGCGATCAAAGTCGACGGATTGAGATAGCCCACTCCAAGTACCTGATCGCGATCGGTGACGATGCGAACTTGAGTGCCCGGCTCGAACCCTGCGAGTGGCGTCGCCGCCGTGTCGATCTCGTTGCTGAACACCCAAAGATGACCCGCCCGCAGACGACGATCTTCGCCGCGGCGTAGGCGCAGCTCAGGGAGAGTCGAACTGGAGTGAGAAACCAAAGGGAACGTCCCGGCGAGTGAACCGCCGCGGAGTTTAACGGATCGGCAGTTCGTCCCGGAGCGCGCGCTCACGGCGCGCACTCATTTCGGCATGTAACCCCTTGATCGCATCCGAGCCGGTGGTCACGAAGAGGAACGGGAAAAGGCCGTGCAGCACGCAGGCGATCCCCGCACCGACCATGCGGAGTCCGAAGCTGCCTGCCTGCCAAAGATGCCCGAGGTAGGTTTCGCCGATCGTGGTCGGATGCTCGGTGAAGGCGCGCAGTAACTTCATGGCGGTTAACAATATCCCTAGCCGCACGCAACAGGGTTTCGAAGACATGGACAAACCGGACTCGAAGCGCAACAATGTTGCTTAATAGTCATTTATCGAGAAATTTTGTTCCATGGATAAGCTCGACCGTAAAATCCTTGACGTCCTGCAGAAAGACGCGAATCTGACCGCCGCTGAGATCGCCGAGCGCGTCGGGCTCTCGAAAGCACCCTGCTGGCGGCGCATCCAACGTCTGCGCGAGACGGGCGTCATCCGACGAACCGTCGCGCTGCTCGATGCCCGAACCCTCAACGTAGGCACGACGGTATTCGTCACCATCAAGGCGCCGAGCCACAGCGCAGCCTGGTACGAACGTTTCGCGAAAGTCGTGCGCGAACTACCGGAGGTCACCGAATTGCATCGCATGAGTGGCGATGTCGACTACCTGCTTCGCGTCGTCGTACCCGATATCGAGGCCTACGATGCCGTCTACAAGCGACTCATCGGCGCACTCGACATGCTCGACGTCAGTGCGAGCTTCTCCCTCGAGACCATTAAATCGACGACGGCCTTGCCCCTCTCCTACGCTCGACTCGATTAACGCAGGCTCGAGGCCAACGAGGCGCGTACGGCAGCGAGTAGTGCCGCCTCACGTGTCGGGTCGAACATGGGCGCAGCATTCCAGTCGTACGCCCACGGATGCGCCACGTCGAGCGGTGATAGCTCGTCTCGATAGCGCGGGACGACGTGCGCGTGCAGAGCGGGCTCGAGGTTTCCAAACATCGCGTAATTGATACGTAGGGCGCCTGTCGCGGTGAGCAACGCATCGCCGAGACGACCCATATCCGATAAAAACTGATCGCGACCCGGCGCCGGCAAATCATTGAGTGTCGGCACGACCGGGTCAGGCAACAACAAGGCATACCCGCGCAAGAATTGACGCTCGCCGAAAACGGCCCAGCCCGAGGGCATCTTGGCGATTACGCTCGGATCACGCCCTTCGCGCAAAGCCTCGACCCGACGATGAATCGCCGTCGAACCGACTCTCGCGCTCATGCCGGACTCCGAAAGATGAAATAAACGGCGCCGAATATGCAGAGGGCTGCCCAAAGATAGTCGAGCTTGATCGGCTGTCGCATGTAGAACACGGCAAAGGGTACGAAGACGGTCAGCGTCACGACCTCTTGAACGATCTTCAGTTGCGCCAGAGACAACTCTGTGTAGCCGATACGGTTGGCAGGAACCTGGAGGAGATACTCGAAGAGCGCGATGCCCCAACTGACGAGGGCGGCGATCCACCAAGGCTTGTCGTTCAGATTTTTGAGATGGGCATACCAGGCGAACGTCATGAAGACGTTAGACAGCACGAGCAATCCCACTGTCGTTGCGATCACAGGCATAGGCTCACTCCGTCTCGACACCGAGTGCCCGCAAGGCACTGACGGTCGCATTGTGACCGGCATGGACGATGCCGTGCCAGCCCCGCACACGGACCGCCTCGATATTCTCCAGACGATCATCGATGAACACCGTCTCGGCGGGGTTCAATGAAAAACGCCGTTCGGTCTGCTCGTAGATGGCAGCGAGTGGCTTCATGACACCGGCCTCGAAGGACGTGACGACACCGTGCCCCAGTTCGTGCAATCGAAAGCGTCGTTGCAACTCTGCCCAGTGCAGATCACCGACGTTGGAGAGCAGGTAAACCCGATATCGGCTGCGCAAGCGCTCAGCGAGACCGAACATCTCGGGCTGGGGGTCGAACATGTCGACCCAGGCTGCAGCGACGAGCTCAGCGGAAGGCCTTCGCGGCGCGAGACGTGCGATATTCGACACCAACCCTACCCCGTCGAGCCTGCCGCTTTCGTGTTCGTGTAAATCGATGCGACTCGTCACCTGCTCGAGTTGGTCCACCTCGGCACCGTGATCACGAAGCAACTGCAGGAGCGGCATCGGCGCCAGGTGTACCAACACCCAACCGATATCGAACACAACATTTCGTATCGTCGTCTCAGACATGGTCCCGCACGGCGTGCGGCAGATCATGGCGTACGAGCACGGGTCGTCCCATCGAGCCCGGAATCAGGGAGATCGCAAAAGGTACCGCATCAATGCGGGTGCACAGATCGAAGTCGCTCTCGGGAGCCCAGTCCGCCTGAGAATCGAAAAACTTGGCGGCTGCCGGCGCGCCTCGTAAACGATCGGGCAGATTCGCAAGAGGAAACGCATGACCCTGTAGTGCGGCAATCATCGCTTCGCGACAAAGATCGTCTTCCTCGCAACGCTCACGGGCCTCGTGTCCCATGGCGACGATCGTGACGTCCTCGGGTGCGAGGGCTCTCACCGCTGCGATCGTGGCGGATAAATTGACGAACGCCCCTGTGAACACATGACTGACCACGCGCGAGGCGGCCATCAGCCCCTGGGTTCCGGCATGAGTCGTATGGATGATCGTGCGTCCGGCGGGCTCTGCCGCGAGTACTTCGGATGGCGAGTTGCCGCAATCGAACCCCGGTAACCGCCGCGCATGGCGCTCGCCGACGAGTAACCACCCAGAGTGCTGGCTCTTCAGAGCCTTCGCCTCGTCGACACCTTCGATCGGGACGATCGCCTCCGCACCGGCTGCGAGGGCATGCGCCTGCAACGAACAGGCTCGAAACACGTCAATGACGATCGCCACGCCTCGTGCCGAGGCCGCGCCCGCCACGAAATCGGCGACATGGACGCGCATTAGTAATCGAGCCGCATCACGCTGCCGCGATCGCCGGGCGTCAGATTGACCGAGACGACCGTGGCACGCGGGAAAAAGTTGAACTCCGACGCGCTCGCCCAGGTGTACGCGCCCATCGCACGACCGACGATGAGGTCACCTTCATCGAGCTCAGGCAACACGATGTTTTCGGTGATGACGTCGATGCTGTCGCAGGTCGGGCCTGCGAGCACCGCAGGCTCACGACGCTTGCCGAGTTTCAATGATTCGAGCGGGTAGCGCGCGTGATCGAACAGTTGTCCGCTATACGAGCCATAAAGTCCATCATCGAGGTAATACCACCAACGACCTTCGCGGCGCGCACGACCCATGACACTCGCGACCCCGATGGCACTCGGCCCCGCGATGTAACGCCCCGGCTCGGCGATGATGCGCACGCGCTTTGGTAGCTTGGCGAGCGCGGCTCGGATCGGCTTACAAAAGTACCCGATGGCCGGCGCTCTCGAGGCGTAATCGATGGGAAAGCCGCCGCCGATGTCGAGCGTATCGCAAGGGCCGAGTCGTTCGCGACGCGCCGCCGCAAGCAGCCGTGCGCACGCCTCGATGGCCTCGACATGTTTGCCGGGGTCGGGCGCCTGCGAGCCGACGTGAAACGACAGGCCCCGTACCTTCACACCGAGATCGCGTGCTCGTCTTGCGAGCGCCAACAAAGATTCTGGATCGCAGCCAAATTTGCGCGAGAGATCGGAGACGGCACCCGGGCTGCGGAACGACACGCGTAGCAATACTTCGGCGGTCTCGGCGTACGGCACGAACTTACGCAGTTCGTCCGGGTTGTCGGCGACGAACACTTTCACCCCGCGCTTGAGGGCATCGCGAATATCCGCGTCGCGCTTGATGGGATGCGTGTGGATGCACAGATCAGGATCGACTCCCATGCGCGCCACGAGCTCGACCTCGCCCGTGGTGGCAAGATCGAGAAACCCGCCCTCTTGAAGTACGGTCTGTACGACGGCCGGATGCGGCAACGGCTTAAGTGCGTAATGCAGATCGACACCCGGTAGCGCACGATGCAACTCGCGATACTGCCGACGCACGCGCTCGCAATCGACGATCAGCAGCGGCGAGCCGAACTCCCCCACGAGATGACGGATCTCTCGCGGCTGGAACGGATCGATCAACGAGGATTTACGGCTCGGACTCATCGGCAATGGCTCGCTCTGGATGGAGGAATAACGCTGTGATCAAAGAAAGGTCGCTGCCGCTCGGGATAGGCGATCGCGAACGGCATCCCACTGCGGGGACTCCGGCACGGACTCGACGAGAATACGTGAGACCCCGAGCTTGTCGAGTCGTCGCAACTCGGCATAGAGCGCGCGACCATAGGTCGCGGGGTCGCTGCTCGGCGGACATGCCAACGTGGCTACGCGCTCGCCACGCGCAGCCGCGGCGGTCTCAGCAGATGAGAGCGCCCCGGCGGGGACAAGCTCCAGTGGCGTCTGCGGAGCGTAGTGCTGCGCCGTACTGCCGGGAACGCGCGGCGTGTCAGCACCCGTGCCCACCTGCACGGACTCGCCGAGTGCCGATTCGAGATCGGCACGCGAGATCGAGCCCGGCCTCAAGAGTCTCGGAACCGCCTCAACAAGCGACACGATCGTTGATTCGAGACCGACCTCGCAGTCGCCGCCCTCGAGTACGAGCAGATCAGTCGGGAACTCTTCGCGAACATGAGCGGCCCGCGTCGGTGAGATACGACCATAACGATTGGCCGAGGGCGCGGCGATGCCGCCACCGAATGCTGCGAGCAAGGCACGCGCTACCGGATGAGCCGGCACACGAATGGCGACCGTGTCTTGCCCCCCGGTGAGCGCGTCAGAGACCCGAGCCGAACGCGGCAACACGAGGGTGAGTGGCCCGGGCCAAAATCGACTCGCCAATGTTTGAGTCGCCGACGGGAGGTCGGAGACCCAATCTTTGAGATCATCGGCCGAGAGTACGTGCAGGATGAGCGGGTGCGTCGACGGTCGGCCCTTGAGCGCGTACACCTTGCGTAACGCCTCGGGGTTGCGCGCATCTGCACCGAGGCCGTAAACGGTCTCAGTCGGAAAGGCGACGAGCTCGCCGGCGCGCAGCGCGGCGACGGCGACTGCGATGTCGGGTGCGACGGCACCGGTTGAAGCAGACATGACCGAAAGTTTAGCCGACCGCCGACCACTCGCGTGCCAATTGCAGCACGCTGAGCGGCGCGGAGCCCTCGGCCTTGTTGTTGACGATGACGAGGGCTTCCCGCCCCTGCCCCACAGCGCCCCGAAGCAGCGACAGAATGCGATGACGCGACTCGGAATCAGGCTCGACCAAGCGGTCGAAGGGCGCGTACGTCGCTCGAGCTTCCTCGTACGCTCGGTCCCGTCGCAGCAACCACCGAATCACCATCGGCTCCTCGCCCGTGTCAAAGCGCGACTGCTCATCGACGTTTGGCATCCGCGGGTGGGCTGCGAAACCATAGGACACCTTGTGACGCGCGAGAAGGTCGGCGAGATCTGGGCCGAGCATCGCTGCATCACGCCACTCGACGGCGTATCGCACCTCTTTGGGAAGTGCCGACAGAAACCCCTCGAGACGCTCGAGGAGTTCGTCTCGATAACGCAGCACCCGATCACCGAGCGGCGAAAACTGAAACAGGATGATACCGAGCTTGTCACCGAGAAGACGCAGCGCGGGCTCGATCACGTTGCATGAGGCATAAGCCGCATCGAGGAAGACATCCGGCACACCGAGGAGATACTCAGGTCGACGCGCGCTCTTCGGCAGCATCAGCGCAGCATGCGCCTTGATCAAAAATCGGAAGTCGTCGCCGACGGCATCGGCCATCCGCTGCAAGGTCTTGTCGTCGAGAGGTCGGTAATAGCTTCGATCGACTCCGACGCTACGCAGCAACGGATGTCGAGCGTATGCGGCGAGCCCATCACGTGAGAGTTTCGTCTCCTCATACTCCCCGCCGTAGACGAGCCCCTGCCATCCGGGGAAAGACCACGTCGAGGCTCCGAAACGCAGACCTGACGGGATCTTTGACGCGAGCAACCGTATGTCATCATCGAGCGGCGCCGCGACAACCTTGCCGCGCGCCGGTTGATCACCGAAGAAATCGACTTGCCCGCTCAAGCCTCGAGCGCGACGCCAAAGGCCTGCTTGTAAAGCTTCGCGAACTCTTCGCGACCGAAACGATGGTTCTGTGTACCGTGGTGGGCGATCTTGAGCGAACCCATCAGCGAGGCGATACGGCCGGTGGTCGCCCAGTCAAGCCCTCGCTGCAAGCCAAACAGCAACCCGCCGCGATAGGCATCGCCACAGCCCGTCGGGTCGGCGATTTTCTCAGGCTTAACCGCGGGGATCTCGTGCAAGGCGCCATCGGCGTGGATGTGCGAGCCCTGCGCGCCACGCGTCACGATCAGCGCCTTCACTTTGCCCGCGATGGTCTCGAGCGACCAACCCGTACGTTCGACGAGCAGACTCGCCTCGTAATCATTGACCGCCACCCAACTCGCCTGGCCGATCATGGTCCGCAGATCGTCGGGTCCAAGCAGCGTCATCGCCTGACCCGGATCGAAGATGAACGGAATACCTTGGGCGGCAAACTGTGCGGCGTGCTCACACATACCGAGATGACTCTCTGGCGCGACGATGCCGAGACGCAGTCCACCGCCCTTCGGCACCTTGTTGACGTGCGCGTGATTCATCGCCCCCGGGTGGAAGGCCGTGATTTGATTGTTGTCGGCGTCGGTCGTGATGTACGCCTGCGCCGTGTATTCATCGTCGAGTTGGCGGATGTGGTCGAGCGGCAAGCCGTTGTCGATCATCCAGGCGCGGTAGGGGCCGAAATCGGAACCCACGGTCGCCATCACCTTGCCATCGCCCCCGAGGAGCTTCAGGTTGTAGGCAATGTTGCCCGCGCAGCCGCCAAAATTACGGCGCAGACCCGGAACGAGGAATGCCACATTCAACATGTGGATGCGATCGGCAAGGATGTGATCTTTGAAGTGTCCTTCGAAGACCATCACCGTGTCGTAGGCCACCGAGCCGCAAATAAGTGCTGTCATGTCTATCTCCGCAAAGACTTAGCGATCGAGCAACACCAGCGCCCAGACGACCGCGAGCATCGCAAAGGACGTGAACACCGCCGCAGAGCCCAAATCTTTGGCAAGTCCCGAGAGCTGGTGACGCTCGAGACCGATACGGTCGACCGTCGCCTCGATGCCACTGTTGAGCAGCTCGACGATCAAAATGATGAAAATGGGGCCGACGAGCAGCGCCCGCTCGACCCCGTTTTCGCCCAACCACAATCCGAGAGGAAACAGCACGGCGCACAGCGCGAGCTCCTGCCGGAACGCAGCCTCCTCGCGAAACGCACCGACGTAACCCTTCCAGGTGTTGCCGAACGCGTTGATCAACCGGACGAGTCCGGTCGGTTTAGGTCGATCGGTTTTCATCAGGCCGCCGAGTCTACCGGCTTCCAGGTGAGCTCGAGCTGCTTGGCTGCGCGAACGTCATCAAGACGCCGTACCGGCATGGTGTAAGGCGCCGCCTTGAGCTTCGTTGCATCGCTCGAGGCTTCGCCCAAGATCGCCACCATGGCGTCGATGAACCCATCGAGCGTCTCGCGACTCTCGGTCTCGGTCGGCTCGATGAGCAAACACTCGGGGACGAGCAGCGGGAAGTAGGTCGTCGGCGCATGGAACCCGTAGTCGAGCAGCCGCTTGGCGATGTCCATGGCCGTCACGTTGAGCTCCTTCGCCTGACGCTTCATCGTGATGATGAACTCGTGACTCGCTCGACGATTCGGATACGCGAGATCGAAGCCGGCAGCGCGAAGCCGTGCCATGACGTAGTTGGCATTGAGCGTCGCGAACTCACCGACGCGGCTCATACCTTCTCGGCCGAGCATGCGCATGTAGATGTACGCACGCAGCAGCACACCCGCGTTGCCCATGAAGGCCGAGAGTCGGCCAATCGACTGCGGTCGATCGTTTTCGGTGAGCCAGCGATATCCCTCGCCTTCGCGACCGACCACAGGCACCGGGAGGAAGGGCTCGAGTCGGGCGCTGACACCCACCGCCCCTGCACCCGGGCCCCCGCCGCCGTGCGGCGTCGAGAAGGTCTTGTGCAGATTCATGTGGATGACGTCGAAGCCCATATCGCCCGGACGTACCTTGCCGAGAATCGCGTTGAGATTCGCGCCGTCGTAATAGAGCAAGCCGCCGGCGCCGTGGACGATGCGCGCGACTTCTTCGATCTTGCGCTCGAAGACACCGAGCGTTGACGGATTGGTGAGCATGATGCCCGCCGTGTTCGGACCCACTGCTTTCTTGAGGGCCTCGATATCGACGTCACCTTCGGCATCGACCGGAATCTCTCGTACGATGCAACCGCACATGGTCGCCGTCGCGGGATTTGTACCGTGGGCGGCCTCGGGAACGATGATCTCGTTACGCGCCAAATCACCGCGTGCCCGGTGATAGGCGCGAATCATCGCCACACCGGCGAACTCACCGTGAGCGCCGGCCATGGGATTGAGGGACACGGCCTTCATACCGGTCACTTCTTTGAGCATCTCCTGCAGCTCGAACATGCACGAGAGGAAGCCTTGGCCCTGAGTATCCGGTGCGAGCGGATGCCGCGAGAGAAACTCCGGCAGCATCGCATATTGGTTACAGGCCTTGGGGTTGTACTTCATCGTGCACGAACCGAGCGGATAGAAGTTCGTGTCGATCGAGAAGTTGAGCTGCGAGAGGCGCGTGAAATGACGAACGACATCGAGCTCGCTCGCCTCAGGCAGCATCGGCTTGCTCTGGCGACGCAACGCCGCAGGCACCGCACCCAACGCCTCTTTCGAGGCCGATGCCACGGCACCGCGCAACGCCGGCGGATGCTGAGCCTCGGCGCCGCGGCCGTCGCGCGAATATTCGAAGATGGACTTTTCTAAGATTTGATTCATGACGTACTCCAGTGGCGTCCGCGCTCAGGCGGCGCGCACAGCCTGTAATGCCGTACCGAGCGCGTTGGCGTAGCGCTCGATATCGCCGTCGGTCTTGGTTTCGGTGGCGCAGACGAGGATGGCGGAGCCGAGCTCGGGGTAATCGCCCGAGAGATCGACGCCACCGAGAATGCCCTGCGACTCGAGCTCGCGCAGCACCGCCTCAGCGGGCCGATCAAGGAGGAGCACGCTCTCGTGAAAACGCGGACCCGTGAACGCCTGACGTACGCCGCGCTGACGACCGAGCGCGGTCACGAGCTGATGCGTACGCGCCATGCTGGTCTCGGCCACCTGCGCGAGTCCCGCCGGACCGATGAGGCTCATGTAGATCGTCGCCGCCGTCATCAGCAGGCCTTGGTTCGTGCAGATATTGGACGTCGCCTTACCCCGACGGATGTGCTGCTCGCGCGCCTGTAGCGTGAGCGTGTAGCCATGACGACCTTCGAGATCGACGGTTCGTCCGACGATGCGGCCCGGCATGGAACGTACGTACTCCATACGCGTGGTCATGAAACCGAAGTACGGTCCGCCTGAGGAGAGCGGTACGCCGAGCGGTTGTCCTTCGCCGACGCAGATGTCCGCACCCTTGGTGCCCCACTCCCCCGGCGGCTTGAGCAGCGCGAGCGAGGTCGGGTTGACGGCGGCGATGACGAGCATGCCCTGCTCGTGCGCCCAGTCGGTGAGCGCGTCGACGTCCTCAAGCTGACCAAAGAAATTCGGCTGCTGGATCACCATCGCCGCGATGTCCTGACCCGCAAACGCCGCAAGCGCAGCGAAATCGATGCAACCCGTCTCTCGTTGGTACGGCACAGTCTCGAAGCGCAAACCTTGATTACCGGCCGTGCTGACGGCGACACGGCGATAGTTCGGATTGACCGTCGAGGGAACGAGCACGCGCAGGCTCTTCGACTTGCGATGCGCCCGCACGGCCATGAGCGCGGCTTCAGCCACGGCGGAACCACCGTCGTAGAGCGACGCGTTCGAAACCTCCATGCCCGTCAGGCTCGAGATCATCGTCTGGTATTCGTGGATGAGCTGCAGCGTACCCTGACTCGCTTCGGCCTGATAAGGCGTGTACGCGCTGTAGTACTCACCGCGGGTCGTGATCGCCCACACCGCCGACGGAATGTGATGCTCGTAGGCGCCGGCGCCGAGGAACGACAGCGGACGACCGTCTTGTCGCGCACGCTCGCTCATCAATCGACCGATCTCCATTTCGGAGAGGCCTTCGGGAATACCGGCGAGGCCTTGAACTCGCAGGTTTTGCGGAATCTCGTCAAAGAGCTCTTCGATCGACTTCGCGCCGATCGTCGCCAGCATCTCGCGGACATCCGCTTCGGTATGCGGGATGAACGGCATGTCAGCCACCCTCCGCAGCAAGCACGGCAGAGTACGCATCGGCCGAGAGCAAGCCCTCGAGCGCGGACGCCGAGGCCGGCTTCACCCGAATCATCCAACCTTTGCCGTAACAGTCTTGGTTGATGAGTTCGGGCGTCGAAGCCAACTCGGCATTGCACTCGACCACGGTGCCGGCGATCGGCGCGTAGACGTCGGAGGCGGCCTTCACCGATTCGACGACGGCGCAGGCTGCACCGGCTTCGAGCGTACGCCCGGCTTCGGGGACATCGACGAATACAAGATCACCGAGTGCGTGCTGCGCATGGTCGGTGATGCCGATCTCGACGAGACCGCTCGGCAACAAGCGCGCCCATTCGTGGCTCTTGGCGTATTTCAGGTCAGTGATGACTTGGCTCATGGGAAGGCTCCTGGATAAGGAAATCGAGAAATCTTTGAAGATACTCAGAGCGTGATCAGCACGCGTCCGTTACGGACGAAGGGCAGCTTGATCACTCGAGCGGGCAGTAACTTGCCGCGGATGTCGACCTGTACGGACTGACCCGTGCCGCTCGGAACCCGAGCAAAAGCAATCGACCGCTCGAGCGTCGGGGAGAAGGTACCGCTCGTCACTTCGCCCTCACCCACACCGGAGACGACGACTTTTTGGTGCGAGCGTAGTACGCCGCGATCTTCGAGCAAGAGTCCGACGAGTTTGTGGGATGGGCCACCCGCCGCTTTGATGTCCACGAGGGCCTGGCGACCCACAAAATCGCGCGTCGCGGGCTCGAAGGCGACGGTCCAAGTGAGGCCCGACTCGAGAGGATTGCGGGTGTCGTCCATGTCGTTACCGTAAAGATTCATACCCGCCTCGAGGCGCAGCGTATCGCGCGCGCCGAGCCCGCATGGTGCGACACCTGCCGCGACGAGGGCGCGCCACGTGGAGGGCGCTTCTTCGATCGGCAACACCACCTCGAAACCATCTTCGCCGGTGTAACCGGTACGGGCGACAAACCACTCTCCGCACACGCGACCATTGAAAGGCTCGAGTGCCAGGGTCGCGTCACGATCTTGCGGATCGAGCAACTCAGCCACGATCGCGCGGGCCTTCGGGCCCTGAACGGCGATCATGGCGAGATCGACGCGCTCAATAATTTCGAGGTGTTGGACCGACTCGCGAGCCTGAGCACGCATCCAGGCGATATCGGAGTCGCGCGTTCCGGCGTTGACGACCACCCGGAACCACTGTTCGTTCATGAAATAGACGATGAGATCGTCGAGAACCCCGCCGGTCTCGTTGAGCATGCAGCTATAAAGCGCCTTACCTTCGACCCGGAGCTTGTCGACGTCATTCGCGAGTAGGTGGCGAAGAAAGGCTCGGCTATCGCGTCCACGCACGTCGACCACACACATGTGCGAGACGTCGAACATGCCGGCATCGCGACGGACCCGGTGGTGCTCCTCGATTTGGGAGCCGTAGTTGACCGGCATGTCCCAACCACCGAAATCGACCATGCGAGCACCGTGCTCGACGTGAATCCCATAGAGAGGTGTCTTGCGTCCCATGCCGTCTCCCTCGAATCCTTGAGGCCACCACCCGGCCAAAAAAAAGGGCGGCAGGAGCCCTTGAAGCCCCTGCCGCCCCTCTGTCCGTGGACCTGAGAGATCGGGCTCGCCTCGATCGACGCGCCGCTCCCCTTCGGTGGATCGGTCGTCGCCCTCGGGGCGGCGATCGATCGCTCTCCAGAATTCGCCTACGACCTGCCGTTCTTTTGCCTGAGCGTTTCCGGGCGGAAACTTGCGCCTTCGGCGCCCCTCGGTATGTCGGGGGGTCTCTCCGGCCAGGTCGGGTTTCGCGAACGGGGAGATAATAGCAGCGGCTGCGCCCCCGGGCGCAGAAAAATCGACCGTCGTAGACTGTCAACTCAAGGTTACCTGGAGATCCGTCCATGCAGAGTCGCCATTCCGCCTTGCCGCTGCTCGCCGCCCTCGCGATCGCAGCCTTGTTTTCGGCCTTTGCAGCGGCCTCCCCCCGCGCCGAGACCCAACTGCGGGCGCTCTTTGACGCCACGTGGCAAAAGGAGCTCGCAGCCGATCCGCTCATGGCGAACTACCTGGGGGACAACCGGTACAACGATCAGTGGACCGATATGTCCGCCGAAGCGATCGAGCGACGCCACCAACATGATCGATCCACCCTCGAGGCGCTACGCGCGATTCCGAGAACGGCGCTATCGCCCGCAGCACAACTCGATTACGACCTTTTCGAGCGCGAGTACACCCAGCGCCTCGCGAGCTCACCTTTCAAACCGTATCTCTACTCAATCAACCACCAAGGCGGTATCCAGACCCTGCACGAAGTCACCGAGCTGCTGCAGTTCCGAACAACCAAAGATTATGAAGACTGGCTGGTACGACTCGAACGTGTGGGTACGGTCATCGACCAGCATATTGCGCTGCTTGAGCAGGCTGCCCGAGAGGGTCGTACTCAGCCGCGCGTCATCATGCAACGTATCCCGTTGCAGCTTGCGATGCAGAATGTGGCCAAGCCGGAGCAAAGCCCTTTCTTCGAGCCGTTTACTCGCTTTCCCGAAGAGTTCGATGCGGCAACCCGAGCCCGCCTCAGCGCAGCCGGCCGCAGCGCGATCGAGCGTGTGGTGTTGCCCGCGTATGCGCGCTTCACAAAAACCTTCAATGAAATTTACCTACCGTCGACCCGCGCCTCGGTGGGTATCTCCGAAACGCCGCAGGGCCGAGATTTTTATCGCGAACGAATCGCCTATCACACAACACTCGGCTCGCTGACCGCTGACGAGATCCACGAGATCGGACTCGCCGAAGTCCGTCGTATCCGGGCTGAAATGATGGCCATCAAGGACAAGGTGGGCTTCAAGGGATCGATGCAGGAATTCTTGACCTTCCTGCGTACCGATCCGCAGTTCTACTACAAGTCGTCGCAAGAACTCTTCGAGGGCTACCTCGCCGTCTCGAAGAAGATCGACCCGAACCTCGTACGCCTCTTCGGCAAACTGCCGCGGACGCCATACGGATTACGCCCAATTCCGATGACGAGTGCGCCCAACACCACCACCGCCTATTACCAAGGTCCCGCTACCGACGGAACACGCCCGGGGTTCTATTACGTGAACCTCTATCGACCCGAGGTGCGGCCGAAGTACGAGATGGAAGTGCTCTCCATCCATGAGGCCGTACCGGGACACCATTTGCAGATCGCGCTCGCCATAGAGCAATCGGAGATGCCGGACTTCAGGCGTAACGCCAGTTACACCGCGTTCGTCGAGGGTTGGGCGCTTTACTCGGAGAGTCTCGGTGAGGAGCTCGGTCTCTACCAAGACCCTTACTCAAAATTTGGTCAGCTCACCTACGACATGTGGCGTGCCGTAAGACTCGTCGTCGACACCGGCATACACGCCAAGGGCTGGACGCGGGAGCAGGCGATCGCGTTCTTCATCGACAACGCCGCGAAAACCGAAGCGGACATCATCAATGAAATCGATCGCTACATCTCGTGGCCGGGGCAGGCGCTCGCGTACAAGATCGGTCAACTGCGCATCCAGAATCTGCGCCGCGAGGCAGAAAGCGCCCTCGGGTCCCGATTCAATGTTCGCGCCTTCCACGACACCGTACTCGAGACGGGCGCCGTGCCCCTCGATCTGATGGAACGCCACGTTCGCAGATGGATCGCCAAAGAAAAGGAACGCTCACAATGATCACGCGTCGGAAAAGTATCGCCGCCGTCGTCGGCGGAGTCCGGGTGGGCGGCGGGGCGCCCATCGTCGTGCAATCGATGACCAACACCGATACGGCAGATATCGAATCGACCGTCGCGCAAGTGCGGTCGCTCGCGCGTGCGGGCTCAGAGCTCGTTCGAGTGACAGTGAATACTGAGGAGGCGGCTGCGGCCGTGCCGTACATCCGCGAACGCCTCGATCGTGAAGGCGTCAAAGTGCCGCTCATCGGCGATTTTCACTTCAACGGTCACAAGCTGCTCAAGGCCCATCCAGCCTGCGCCGAAATGCTCGCCAAGTACCGCATCAATCCGGGCAACGTGGGTCGCGGCAGCAAGCGTGATCCGCAGTTCGCCGAAATGATTGAGGTCGCCTGTCAGTACCAGAAACCGATCCGTATCGGCGTCAACTGGGGCAGTCTCGACTCCGAGCTGCTCACACGCATGATGGACGAGAACAACTCGCTGCCGAACCCGCGCACCGCGAACGAGGTCATGCGATCGGCCGTCGTCGAGTCTTGCCTGCAGAGCGCACGACGCGCCGAGGAACTCGGACAACCCCACGAAGCGATCGTGTTGTCCGCCAAGGTCAGTGGCGTTCAGGATCTCATTGCGATCTATTCCGATCTTGCCTCGCGGTGCGACTATCCGCTGCATGTGGGTCTCACGGAGGCCGGCATGGGCAGCAAAGGCATCGTCGCCTCGACGGCGGGCATCGGCGTGCTGCTCCAACAGGGAATCGGCGACACCATCCGTGTGTCACTCACGCCCGAGCCCAATGGCGATCGCACTCAGGAAGTCATCGTCGCTCAGGAAATTTTGCAGACCATGGGCCTACGCTCCTTCGTGCCGATGGTCATCGCTTGCCCGGGATGCGGCCGCACGACGAGTACTTACTTCCAGGAACTCGCCAAATCAATCCAGTCGCATATCCGCCATCGCATGCCCGAGTGGCGCAAAACCTATGAGGGCGTCGAGATGATGAACGTCGCCGTGATGGGCTGCGTCGTCAACGGACCGGGCGAGAGCAAGCATGCGAACATCGGCATCAGTCTGCCAGGTACGGGCGAGCGGCCCGTGGCACCGGTATACGAGGATGGCGAGAAGACCGTGACCCTGAAGGGTGAACACATCGCCGAAGAATTCCAGCAACTCGTCGAGGCTTACGTCGCGCGCACCTATCCGCGTCGTGAGGACGCCTCGACACCGAAGAATTGAGGAGAGACCATGAGCGATTCACTCACCGAGAAAAAGTGCCTGCCCTGCGAGGGCGGCGTCCCCCCGCTCTCCCGCGCCGATTGCGAGCGACTGCTCGGACAGCTCACCCCGGAATGGCGACTTTCCCCTGACGGTCGTGAATTGCAGCGAGAGTGGTCGTTCAAAGATTTCTATCGGACCATGAGCTTCGTCAATGCCCTTGCCCACGTGGCCAACAGCGAAGATCACCATCCGGATCTCGCCATCGGCTACAACTATTGTCGGTTGCGCTACAGCACCCATGCGGTGAACGGCCTCACCGAAAACGATTTCATCTGCGCGGCGAAGATCGATCGCCTCGCTTGAGCGCGATCGCCTAGCATCAGCGCAATCGGCTCATCACCCGCGTCGGGCGATGGCCGGCAGATCGCCGGCGAGGCCGAGTGCGCGCTCGGCGAACGGCCGTCGCAACACGGCGCTGCGACCCACGAACCCGAGCCCGCGCTGCAGCCACTGCTCCGCTCCGTCTCCACCGAAGGCCAGAAAACGGTTGAGCAGGTCCATCGCGAGGCTCATGACTTCATTGTCGCTCTTGCGCCATCGCTCGTAGCGACGGAGCACGCGTAGCGCGCCCGGATCCTCGCGTTCACGCGCAGCTTCGTCGAGCTGCTCTGCGAGGGCGGCCGCATCGAGCAATCCAAGATTGACGCCCTGCCCCGCGAGCGGGTGGATGATGTGTGCCGCGTCACCCACCAGCGCGCAACGCTCACGCACGTACTGCGGCGCACTCACGCGTCGCAACGGAAAGCTTCGCCGCTCACTCGCCAAAGAAAGTCGTCCGAGCACCCCGGCACTCGCGGTCGTGAGCGCTTCGTTGAACGCGGAAACGTCAGCGGCGAGCAACCCCTCGGCTCGCTCTCGAGGCAACGACCATACGAGCGAGCTTTGTCCGTTCGCGAGCGGCAATAAGGCCAGCGTGCCCTCACCGAGAAAGCGTTGCCAAGCCGTCGACTCGTGCGCTCGCTCGCTCGTCACGTTCGCGACGAGGGCGAGCTGTCCGTACTCCTGCGCTTCGACACTGAAGCCCGCAGCTCGCCGTACGATCGAGCGGCCCCCATCCGCGCCGACGACGAGCTTGGCCGAGAACACGCCGATCGAAGTCGTCAGTTCAACGACGCGATCATGGAACACGACATCGCTCACCAAGGCCGCGCGTGCCTCGCCACCCGAGGCGAGAAAGGCGTTGAGACCCGCACGCTGCAGCGCATCGTTGCCCACGATCGCTCCGAGATCAGGCTCACCGAGCTCAGCCGCATCGAATGTCAGCGAACCTTCGCCGCGAGGCTCGGCATCGCGTGGCCACACGTGCATGCGCTCGTAAGCACACATTGCCGACGCGGCTATCAGCAAAGAATTCCAGGCTCCGGCGGTACGCAGAATGCGTTCGCTCGCTCGGGAGAGCGCGAAGACTCGAAGATCGGGTGCGTTTGAAGAGACCGCCAAATCGGGTAGCTCACGCTCGAGCAACAACACTCGTCGGGGCGTGGGACCCTGACGCAACAAGGCGCCGAGCACGGCACCCACTGGACCGCCCCCAACGACGGCGACATCGAAGGTCGTCTCGACGCTCAAGGCATGACCCCGAGGCCGCGACCGAGACGCGGCGTGCGTCCAGCAAAGCCCCAACTGAGTCGCGATAAGGCCTGTTTGGCCGTGGGTGAGAGATCGAAGAGCAGCAAACCTAGATCACGCAGCAAGGGTACGCCAGGCCGCGTGTCGCCAAAGAGTTTCACGAGCCCGTCGGTGAACCGCGTGACCCCGTCGCGATCGGCGACACGACGCGACGCGAATTCACGCAGGATCGCGGGCGATCCCACATCCGCTCGTGAACCGTCGCGTCGCACCGCCTCGGCGAGCAGCTCAGCAAGGGTCGCGGCATCACGCAGTCCGAGATTGAAGCCCTGCCCTGCCACCGGATGCAGCCCCTGCGCGGCATTGCCGATCAACACCACGCGCTGACCCGTGAGCGTCTCGGCACGCGAGAGCCTCAACGGATACGCGTTGCGTTGGCCGACGGAGAGCAGACGACCGATACGCCAACCGAACTCCCCTTGCAGCGCAGCGAGATAATCTTTGTCGGAGAGGGCGAGCACACGCTCGGCCGCCTCGGGGGCGAGCGTCCACACCACCCCATACGCCCCGTCGAAGAGCGGTAACACCGCGAATGGCCCCTCAGGGGTGAATCGTTCGTAAGCCGTGCCGTCGGCCGGGCGAGAACTGCGCACGTGGCTCACGATCGCCACCTGTCGATAATCTTCGAGGGTGGCTACGAGTCCTGCCGCAGTACGCACCTTGGAGTCGGCACCGTCCGCCGCCACCACGAGACGCGCTCGCAGCGGTGACGCCGCAGGCTCGGTCGCAAGTTCGACATCCCCCTCGTGTAGCGCAACGCCTGTGCATTTCGCCGGCATACGCAACTCGAGATCGGGCAGCGTCGTCATCGCCGCGCGCAGCGCAGTACCGAGCACGCGATTGGTCACGACATACCCAAAGGCATCGATGCCGTGCTCGCTCGCCTCGAGCCGCGCGAAACCGAAACGCCCCGCATCCGAGACGTGGATACGACGAATGGGCGCCGCCTTGGGTGCCACCTGCGACCAGATGCCGAGCGCCTCGAAACTGCGGCGGGTGCCATTGCCGAGAGCTGTCGTTCGATCGTCGAAACTGGGTTGGGCGTTCGCATCGGGCGCGACGCCCTCGATGAGGGCCGTCTTGAGCCCCGTCGGTGCGAGCGCCAGCGCGAGACTCGCGCCGACCAGGCCCCCACCCACGATGGCGACATCGACCTGAGACGCGCCCGAATTCACGATGCTCATGCTGCAGCCATCAAGGCTTCGATGGCGGAAGGGTCTTTGGTCACGCCATGCGTCAGCACGTCGTGTCCGTCACGCGTGACGAGCACATCGTCTTCGATACGGATGCCGATGTTGCGGAACTCCGGCGGAATACCTCGCGTGCCCGGAGGAATGTAAATCCCAGGCTCGATGGTGAGCACCATACCGGGTTCGAGCGGTCGCCAGGCCTCTCCGATCTTGTAGTCGCCCACGTCGTGAACGTCCATGCCGAGCCAGTGCCCGGTCTTGTGCATATAGAACTTTCGATACGCCATCGACTTGATGAGCGAAGGGACCCGCCCCTTGAGCAGCCCGAGGCGAACCATGCCCGCCGTCAGCACCTGCACTGCTACATCGTGTGGGCGATTCCAATCGTTGCCCGGGCGCACGGCCTCGATCGCTGCGAGGTTGGCCTCGAGGACAACCTCGTAAGCGGCGCGCTGCGCCGGTGAGAAACGCCCGTTGACCGGGAAGGTACGCGTGATGTCGGAGGCATAGCACTCGTACTCGCAGCCCGCATCGATCAGTAGCAACTCACCCTCGCGCAACACCGAAGCATTCTCGCGGTAATGCAGAATGCAGCCATTCGCTCCGCCACCGACGATGGGCAGATAGGAGATCTCGGCGCGCGCACGATGGAACTCGTGCTGAATTTCGGCGGCCACTTCGTATTCGTAGCGCCCGGGTTTGCAAAAGCGCATCGCACGAACATGCGCCCGCGCAGCGATCCGTGCCGCCTCGCGCATCTGTTCGATTTCTCCACGACTTTTGATGAGCCGCATCTCGTGCAACACGTGCTCGAGCGCGACCATCTCATGAGGCGCATGTCGCCCTTGCTTGGCTTGGGCACGCAGTCCATTCACCCAACCGACGACACGCTGATCGAACTCGCGATTCACGCCGACGGTATAAAAGATTTTTTCGCGACCCTCCATGAGGCCAGGGAGGATCTCGTCGATATCACTGATGGGAAAGGCATCGTCCGCGCCAAAATCTCGTCGTGCGCCGCTCGGGCCGGCGCGTCGTCCGTCCCAAGTCTCCCGTTGCGGATCACGATCACGCACGAAGAGCAGGTACTCACCTTGCGGGCGTCCCGGAATCAGCACCGCGACCGACTCCGGTTCCGGAAATCCGGTGAGGTAATGGAAATTGCTGTCTTGTCGGTAGGCGTACTCGGCGTCGTTGTTGCGAAAGTGCACGGGCGCGGCCGGTACGATGGCGATCGACTCCCGCCCCATCGCCTTCATGAGCTGACGTCGTCGCCGTGCAAATTCGTCGCGCCCGATGGGCGGTGTTTTCACGAGCGTCGGGACCGCCGGCGTCGCCACGGCCACTCGAGGCGCCGAACTGCTCCGCGCAGACTTAGTGGATCGAGGGCGGCTTGTCATCCGCGTCACTCCCGGCTGCCGCGACCTCGCGAACCCCGGCGAGCTCGTCATGCAGCAGTTGGACTCCGATGCGTACGAACTCGACGAGCTCGGAATACGCCTGCTCGTTATCTTCGAGGGACTCCGCCTCGTCCACATCGATCCGCGTCATCGCGGTGAGATCGCGAACGATCTCCCCCACCTGCTCGGGCAACTGGTCGATGTCGGGAATCGGATTTGATCCGAGGCCATAGAGAAACCCTTGGCACCACTGTCCGAGCGCTGCTGCACGGATAGCGACCGGCTCCTCGTCATCGGGTAGCAAGAGCTGAAATTCGAGCTGACCGGAGTCGAGCACGTGCCGAGTCCACTCATAGACCGTCAGCATCGGCGTCTCGGCCGCGCCGGCGACCCCCTCAGGGAACACCTCACGGAGCCAGTCCTGCAGGGTGACCGCCGAGCTGGAACACAGCGCCCCGGCCAGCGTTCCGTGGGCCTCAGGTAGATCGGTGAGCGCCCGTGTTCCGGCCAGTTGACGCTCGATTTCCCGGAAGTCAGGTGCTGACATGAAGGAAATTATGCCAAAGACCCGCCCTGCGCATTGATCGGATCGGTTTGCAGCCTATAATTTTCAACATGAACGACAAGGCCAGCGACAAAATCACCCTCGACTCCGAAATCCGTCGTCTTGAGAAGCAGGTCGACGAGCTACTCGACTCCCTCGGCGCCTTGCGCGAAGAGAATCGAGCGCTGCGCCAGCGTCAGGACAGCCTCTCCAGCGAGCGCGCCTCGCTGATGCAGCGCAACGAACAGGTGCGCACCCGGGTCGAGGCCATGATCGGCCGTCTCAAGACCCTGGAGCACGGGGCTTGAGCCCGGCTGAGAAAGATCCCTCCCGCATCAGCATCCGCATCCTCGAGCGGGAATACCTCATCGCCTGCCCGCACGACGAACGCTCTGCCCTGCTCGATGCCGCCGAACTCCTCAACGACAAGATGCGCGAGATTCGCGACTCCGGAAAAATCGTTGGTCTCGATCGTATCGCCGTCATGGCGGCGCTCAACCTCGCCCACGAGGTGCTCAAGTCGAAAAGCAAAGACCGTCGCGGCGAGGCCGAAGCCGGTACACGCGTCCGCGCGTTGCGTGAACGCATCGACGGCGCCCTCAAGCGCGGTCGTCAGCTCGATACCTGAATCCGTCCTCTGCCGCATACTCATGCGAGGGGAGCTGGTGTAGAGTGTGATGGCGTCACCTGCGGTGTTCGACAGTGAATCGGGATACCTCTCGACCCTAAGTTTGAACGCCCAGGGGCATCAGGACTTGCTGTCAGCACTGTGCATGTCCGCCCTCGAGCGGAAAGCCTTACCTGACGTAGTCCGCCCCACTTGTTGCTCTGTGTCGAGAGCAACGGTTCGCACCGGCACAGGCGGGTGACGTCTTTCATTCTTGTCGGAGAGCCTTCGTGACCGACCGTCGTTCACTGCGCACCACCTTGCGCGCGGCGCGGGCGGGGCTCTCCCTCCTTGAGCGTCGCCACGCGGCGGAGCGCATTACCTCGCTCGTGGCGCAAAGTCATTGGCTCAAACCGGGTATCCGGCTAGGGCTGTACGTCTCGGTCACCGAAGAAATCGATACCTCGCCGCTCATCGCTCTCGCCATGCATCGTAGCGCCGAGATCTTCCTGCCGCGCATCGAGAGCCATCGCGATCGGCGTATGACGTTCTCGCCACCGGGTCCGCGCCGACGATACAACCGCTACGGCATCGCCGAGCCCGACACCACCTTGCGCATGTCCGCCTCGGCCTTACAGATCATCTTCATACCGCTCGTCGGGTTCGATACGCGGGGCAATCGTCTCGGCATGGGAGCCGGATTCTATGACCGGGCGCTCGCCTTCCGCCGTCATCGCACCCATTGGCTTGGGCCTCGCCTGATTGGTATCGCGCACTCTTGCCAGCAGGTCGATGCCATCGATCCGACACCCACAGACATCCCGCTCGATGCCGTCGTGACGGAACGCGGGATCCACGTTTTTCGCGGAGAAAATCGATGAATTATTGGTTGATGAAAACCGAACCCTCGACCTTCAGCATCGACGATCTCGCCAAGGCACCCAAGCGCACCACCTGCTGGGATGGGGTTCGCAATTACCAGGTGCGCAACATGATGCGTGACCAGTTCGCGGTCGGCGACCTCGCTTTCATGTACCACTCGAGTTGCGAGGTGCCGGGTATCGTCGGCGTGATGAAGGTCGTGCGCACGGGTTACCCCGACACCACCGCATTCGATCGGAAGCATGCACACTACGATCCGGACTCCAACCCTGAGGAGCCGCGTTGGTACATGGTCGACGTACGTCTTGAGCAGCGTTTTTCCCGGGCGATTTCACTCGATGAACTTCGGACACATGCGAACCAAAAGTTACGTGAGTTGCTGATACTCAAACGTGGTAATCGACTTTCGATCACGCCGGTGAGTGCTGCGGAGTGGCGATTCATTTGTGCGCTTGCGGCGTCTTGAGGAGTTCTGCAAGACCCCCTTGCTTGTTTTTTACAATCGCGTGTATATACTCAACCGCGGACTAACCCGTAACTGGAGAAAAATCATGGCTAAGGCCAAGAAGAAAGCGAAAGCTAAGGCTAAGAAGAAAGCCGCCAAGAAGAAGTAAGATCTTTATGATCTTTGGCGGGTGAGGATGAAAATCCCGCCCGCCTCTTCTTGATAAAACGAGGATGCCCGCGAAAGCGGGCATCTTCATTTCAGGACCCTGAAAACACTTGTTTTTCTGCGGAGAACGCCCGATGAACGAAGCAGTGAACGGAAAGCTCGCCGCAGCGCGTGCGGCGCTGCAGTACCTCGAAGACGACATGATCATCGGTGTCGGTACCGGCTCGACGGTCAACCTCTTCATCGACGAACTTGTCGCTCGACGCGATCGGGTCCGGGGGGCCGTATCGAGTTCGGAAGCCTCCACTGCGAGGCTACGGGCGGCGGGTATCGAGGTCCTCGAGCTCAATCGGACCGGGGATCTTCCTCTTTATGTGGACGGCGCCGACGAGACCGACGGCCATCGACGACTCATCAAGGGTGGGGGTGCTGCGCTCACCCGCGAGAAGATCGTCGCGGCGGCCTCGCGAAAGTTTGTATGCATCGTCGATGAATCGAAGGTCGTCGACGTACTCGGTCGGTTTCCCCTTCCCGTCGAGGTGATTCCGATGGCGCGGTCCTACGTCGCACGCCAACTCGTGAAGCTCGGGGGTCAGCCGGTCTGGCGCGAACATGTCACGACGGACAACGGCAATCAGATTCTCGACGTACACGGTTTGCGCATTCTCGATCCGCCGGCGCTCGAGACCGCCATAAACGGAATCGTGGGTGTCGTAACCTGCGGATTGTTCGCGCATCGGCCCGCCGATGTGGTGCTGATCGGCAGTTCGTCCGGGGTACGCAAACTCGGTTGACCGAAAACAAGAAGGCCCGCATCGCTGCGGGCCTTTTTGTTTTGGCTGGGGGACTAGGATTCGAACCTAGGTAAACGGAGTCAGAGTCCGTTGTCCTACCGCTAGACGATCCCCCAAAAACCGGTGGCCGCGACGGCAGTCCGTGATGAGCAATATATCAGCGCTTGGAGTACTGCGGGCCGCGACGTGCCTTACGACGACCCACCTTCTTACGCTCGACTTCGCGGGCATCGCGGGTGACGAACCCGGCGGCGCGCAGGGGGCTACGAAGGGTTTCGTCGTACTCGATCAGCGCGCGGGTGATGCCGTGACGGATCGCACCGGCCTGGCCGGTGATGCCACCGCCAGCGACCGTCACGTCGACGTCGAATCGGCCGATCAGACCGGTGAGCTCAAGCGGTTGGCGAACGATCATTCGACCCGTTTCGCGACCGAAGAACGTCTCGATCGAACGATCGTTGATCGTGATCTTGCCGGAACCGGGCTTCAGGAACACACGGGCGGTGGAGGTCTTGCGCCGGCCGGTGCCGTAATTGGTGGAAGGCATCTTTGAAGGTCCTGGGGGATCGATCGATTAAATGTTGAGGGGCTTCGGCTGCTGCGCCGAGTGCGGGTGCTTGTCGCCCGCGAACACATGCAACTTGCGGAACATGCTACGGCCGAGAATCGTCTTCGGCAGCATGCCCTTCACCGCGATCTGCAGCACGCGCTCCGGATGCTCTTTAAGGAGCTTCTCGAGGGCGATCGACTTGATGCCGCCGATGGCGCCGGTGTGGTGGTAGTAAATCTTGTCGGTCATCTTCGCGCCCGTGACACGGACCTGCTCGGCATTGACCACGATGATGTGGTCGCCCATATCGACGTGCGGGCTGTAGTCGGCCTTGTGCTTGCCCTTGAGGCGCAACGCAATTTCCGAGGCGAGACGACCCAAGGTTTTGCCCTTGGCGTCAACGAGATACCAGTCGCCGCGAACAGTCGCGGCCTTCGCAAAAACAGTGCTCATCTGAGGTCTCCGGCTGCGGCTAACCTGGTCTCCCAAGGAGGGGTTCCGCCAGTCCCTAAAAGGGCGCGAGAGTGTACTTAAGCCGACCCCGCTTTGCAAAACCCCCCTTCCCGCCTTTCGCCCCGAGCTTCAGGGAAGCCCCCCGGCGCCGATACCCCGGGTATGACCAGGCACCCCGCCCAGACCCGTCTCGCAAGAATCACCCGCTTGGGGTGGAAAGACCCTCAAGTTAGGGCCCGGGAGGCTGTAATAATATGTGCCATGAGTACTGATACCCCCCTTGACCACCTCCTCGTCAGCGTCGACCGCGCCCTGCGGTCTGTGTTTGCGACTCCGACGGCGGCTCGGCCCATCCCCAGGCCAGCCGGCGCGACGGTCGCCAACGATTCGGCGCTTAGCGAGACGGAGCGTCGCGAGGCGGCCAATCTCATGCGCGTCAACCACGCCGGCGAAGTCGCCGCCCAAGCCCTCTACCACGGGCAGGCGGTCTTCGCGCGGCGACCAGAGGTCCGCGACATGCTGCTTCGGGCCGCTCGCGAAGAAGCCGACCACTTGGCCTGGTGCGACCAGCGCCTGCGCGAACTCGGTTCGCGACCGAGTGTACTCGGCCCGCTCTGGTATGCCGGATCGTTCGCCATCGGAGCCGCTGCGGCGGTCGTGGGCGATTCGGTCAGCCTCGGTTTCGTCAGCGAAACCGAGAAGCAGGTGGAAGGCCACATCGACTCGCATCTCGACAAACTGCCGGCAAGCGATGATCGCAGTCGCGCCGTGCTCGAGCAGATGCGCGCCGATGAAGTTGCACACGGTGCCGCGGCGCGAGACGCCGGCGGTGTCGATCTTCCACCTCCCGTGAAATCAGCGATGCACGCCACGGCGCGCGTCATGACGACGACCAGTTACTGGATCTGATTCACGAGAGAGGTTGCCTCGATGAACTCACCTAACATGAAGCCACGTGTCGCTCACTCGCCGATGCAACGCTTCCTCGAGCAGTGTCCTCGGCGTGTGGTGCCTTCGCGCACCCTGCTGGTCCGCTCAGGCGAGGCGCCGGATGCGTTGTTCTATGTGCTTGCCGGATCGGTCGAAGTTCTGATCGAGGACGAACACGGCAAGGAACTGGTGCTCGCCTATCTCGGCAAGGGTGAATTCTTTGGTGAGATGGGCTTACTCGAGGCCACGCCCGGTCGGGGCGCCTATGTGCGAGCCCGCGGTCGCACCGAGATTGCCGAGATGGCGTACTCGCGCTTCCGTCAGGTGGCCGCATCTGATCCCGTGCTCGCCCTCGAACTCGCGGCGCAACTGGCGGCACGACTCGAACGCGCCACCCGCAAATTGCGCGACCTCGCGTTTATCGACGTCAGTGGTCGCATCCTTCAAGCACTCGGCGAACTGTGCGAACAGCCCGATGCGCTGACGCATCCGGAAGGCATGCAGATCCGCGTCTCGCGCCAAGAACTCGCGCGTCTCGTCGGCTGCTCTCGTGAAATGGCCGGGCGTGTGCTGCGCACGCTCGAAGAGCAAGGCACCTTGCGTGCCCGCGGGAAGACCGTGGTAATGCTCGGCGTGCGTCCGGCCCGACTACTCGCCGCGCAGGCGGGTGCTCAGCCAGTAGCGGCTTCGATGGCGCCGCGCATGGCTCGCACCGTCGCGGCGTAGTCGGCGCTGCCGAAGATCGCGGAGCCAGCCACGAAGGTGTCGGCTCCTGCGGCGGCCACGGCGCCGATGTTGTCGGCCTTGATGCCGCCGTCGACCTCGAGGCGAATGTCGCGTCCCGACGCGTCGATGCGACGGCGTACCTCGCGAATCTTTGACAACGTCGCCGGGATGAACTGCTGACCGCCGAAGCCCGGATTCACCGACATCAGCAACACCATGTCGATTTTTTCGAGCGTGTGGTCGAGCCAGTCGAGCGGCGTCGCCGGATTAAACACGAGTCCAGGTTTACAGCCCTGCTCACGGATGAGCGCGATCGTGCGATCGACATGCTCGCTCGCCTCAGGATGGAAGGTGATCCAGCTGGCGCCGGCGCGTGCGAAATCGGGAACGAGTCGATCGACCGGACGCACCATGAGATGCACATCGATCGGTGCTTTCACGCCATGCTTGCGTAGCGCCTCGCACACGAGCGGGCCGATGGTGAGATTCGGGACGTAGTGGTTGTCCATCACGTCGAAGTGGATGAGGTCGGCCCCTGCGGCCAGTACGGCATCGACCTCGGCACCGAGGCGGGCGAAGTCCGCGGAGAGAATGGAGGGCGCGATCCAGGCCGCGCGACGACGATCAGTCACTTTTTTTCTCCTTGGGACTCGCGAATCAAGTTGAACGCCTCAATGATGAGCTGAGTCTGTTGCTGAGCAAAGTTCAGCATCGACTCTGGCAGACCATTGGCCTTCAGCTTATCCGGATGATGGCGAGAAAGCTGCCTGCGATACGCGCGGGTGATCTCCGCCATGGCTTCTCCAGGCAGCACTCCGAGTACCTGATAGGCCTCCTGCAGCGTCATTCGCGCCACCGAAGGCGGCATCCGCGCACGCGATCCCGATTGCTCGGAACGCCTCGAGCTCGCCCGCTCACGGTCTGCAGAGCCGGGCTGACGAACGGTCGGCTCGGCCTCCGCGGCACCCTCGGCGGGACGATTCCAATCGGCCGCCTCACCCCGATTGCCTCGCGCACGATGACGAATACGAAGCACCGTCTCGATCTGCGCGAACTCGAGCCCGCCGACACCCAACATCGCCGCAATGTGATTGAGCAGTGGCCGCGCAGGCCCTTGAAGATCACTGCCCCCGATGGAGGCGCGAATCTGAATCTCGAGGAACGTGCGCAGTAAGTCGGGGCGCCCGGCGCAGACACGACGCAGTGCCATCACCGCACGCTCCTCGTCGTACTCCGTGAGCTTCCCCGCGTTGAAGTGCGCAATCGCATGCGCCACCTGCAGATCATCGAGTGCGAAGTCCTTCATCACGGCACGTGCGGCACGGATGTCGCTTTCGGAGACACGACCATCGCACTTGGCGACTTTGCCCATCACCTCGAAGGTGCTCTGAAAGAACTGGGAAGACACCGCTTTTGGGTCTTCGACCGAGGGGCCTTCGTCCGTATCGGTCGTCGTCTCGCTACCCGCCGCGAACGGATCGGTATCTTCGACGTGATGGATCTGGCTTGTCCGTTCTTGACGCGTGTCTGAGGCGTTCGATGACGGCGATTTAGGCTTCGCGGCCGAGCTGGGCTCGGGAGGACGAGGCGCGGCGCTGCCGAGACGGTCGTCGACGAGATGGCCCGCGAGCACACCAAGCGCCGCACCCACGGGCCCAGCCACCAGCAGACCCAAGGCACCGCCTACGAGTTTCCCGCCCCACTCCATGCTGCAATACTAGCAACCCCCGGCAGTCGGCCGGAAACAGCGAGAATCCGAAGTGAACGAGATCCGGACGGTGCACACCACGGCCCTGAGGCATCTGCGCCGCCTGCATACGGGCAAGGTGCGCGATATCTATGAAATCGATGCCGGCCATATGCTCATCGTCACCACCGACCGACTCTCGGCATTTGACGTGGTGCTGCCCGACCCGATCCCGCAGAAGGGGCACGTGCTCACCGAGATCTCGGAGTTCTGGTTTCGGCACACCACGAGCATCGTCCCCAATCAACTGACGACCGTGAGTCTCGATACGCTACCCCTCGATCCGGACGAGCGCGCCATGCTCGAGGGTCGCGCGATTATCGTGAAGCGATTGAAGGCCCTGCCGATCGAGGCCGTGGTTCGCGGCTATCTCATCGGCTCGGGCTGGAAGGACTATCAGCGTTCGGGCGCGGTCTGCGGCATCGCGCTGCCCAAGGGACTGCAACTGGCCGAGCGTCTGCCCCAGCCGCTCTTCACGCCGGCAAGCAAGGCGCCTGCTGGGCAACACGACGAGAACATCTGCTTCGCCGATGTCGAAGCGCTCGTCGGTCCGACGCTCGCTGCACAGGTGCGCGATACCTCGCTCGCGCTCTACGACTTTGCCACGGCGCATGCACGCGAGCGCGGCATCCTCATCGCCGATACGAAATTCGAGTTTGGTGTCGATGACGCCGGTCGACTCGTGCTCATCGACGAAGTGCTCACGCCCGACTCGTCGCGCTTCTGGCCTGCTGATACGTATCGCGTGGGTATCAGTCCGCCCTCTTTCGACAAACAATTCGTACGCGATTATCTCGAGACTCTCGACTGGGACAAAAAAGCACCCGGGCCGAGCCTGCCGCCCGAGATCATCACCAAGACGAGCGAGAAATATCGCGAAGCGCTGTCGCGCCTCACTGGCCCGCGATCGTAAATCCGTCGACGAGTACGGAGCCTGAGCGGATACCGCCGCGCAGATCGATGTCGCCGCCGATCGCGACGATCTGTCGGTAGAGTTCTTTGAGGTTGCCGGCGATCGTGATCTCGTGGACCGGGTAGGCGATTTCGCCGTTCTCCACCCAGAAGCCCGTCGCGCCTCGCGAGTAATCGCCCGTCACGCCGTTGACGCCCTGCCCCATGAGTTCGGTGACGAGCAGTCCACGTCCCATCTGCTTGAGTAACGCCGCCTGATCGGGCGCACCCTGCGAAGGATCGACGAGCAAGTTGTGCAAGCCACCCGCATTACCCGTACTTTTGAGTCCGAGCTTACGTGCGCTGTAGCTGCCAAGCAGATATCCATCGACGATCCCGTCGTGCACGAGTTCACGATCGTGCGTACGCACGCCCTCGCCGTCCCAGTTGGCACTTGCAAAAGCCCTGGGCAAACGCGGTCGCTCGTGCATCTGTACCCAAGAGGGAAACACCTGCTGTCCTGCGGCGCCGAGCAGGAAGCTCGCCTTGCGATACTGCGCACCACCGCGAATCGCGCCGACGAAATGTCCGATGAAGCCTCGCGCGACTTCAGGCGCAAACAGTACGAGCGACTTGCTCGTCGGCAAACGTCTCGCACCGAGTCTCGCAATCGCACGTTCAGCGGCGCGACGCCCGATCGGCGCGGCGGCTTCGAGATCGACAGGATCGCGGGCCGAGGAATACCAATAGTCGCGCTGCATGTCGTCGCCCACCTGAGCAAGCAGCACGCAGCTCAAAGAATGGCTCGAGGCGCAGTCACCAGCCAGGAAGCCGTGGCTGTTGCCATACACGCGCACGCCGCGCTGACTGCCGACACTCGCGCCTTCGGAGTTGCCGAGGCGTTTGTCGACAGCGAGACCCGCAGCCTCGCATTCGCGCGCGAGATCGACGGCCTTCTCGGGTGTGATGTCCCAGGGGAAGTCGAGCTGCAGATCGGGAAACTCGGTGGCGAGTAACTCGGGGTCGGCAAGACCCGCACACTCATCGAGTGCCGTATGACGCGCAATCGCGCAGGCCTTCGCAACGGTTTCGCGTACTGAGCTCTTCGAGAGGTCGGCCGTGCTGGCCGACCCTTTGCGGGTACCAAAGTAAACGGTCACGCCCAGGGCGCGATCGCGTTGATATTCGACGGTCTCGACCTCGCCGAGACGCACGGTGACGCTGAGCCCCTTCGACAAGCTGGCATCGGCCTCGGCCTGAGAGGCGCCCGCCTTGCGGGCTTCCGCGAGGGTCAAGGCCACCACCGATTCAAGTTCGGGGATGCGAGAGGGATCAACTTGCTGCGACATGGTGCAGAATTGTAACGGTGTCCCGATATCCCAGATACACGAAACCGTACGAGCCCGAAGTGCACGACACCGAGGCGCTCGATGAACGCCCGAGCAAAAGCTCGCGTAAGCGCGCAGCCCACGCTGCGCAGGCGCTCGGCGAGCGACTGATCGCGCTCAAGGAATCCGACCTAGTACGTCTGCCCCTTCCCGAAAGTCTGCTCGATGCCGTCCGAGAAGCTCGACGAATCAAGGCGCGGGGCGGGCTATCGCGTCAAAAACAATACATCGGCAAGCTGATGCGCGATCTCGACACGGCGGCCATCGAGGACGCCCTCGAGACCCTGCGCTGATTTTGAGCGGGTTTTCCGCTATCATCACGCGATGAAGCCCGTCGTCGGCATCGTCATGGGTTCGCGCTCCGACTGGGAGACGCTGCGCCCCGCAGCCGAGACTCTCGAAAAGCTCGGTGTGCCCCACGAAGTTCGCGTGGTCTCCGCTCACCGCACTCCCGACCTGCTCTTCGAATACGCCTCCTCGGCCGAAAGTCGCGGTATCCAGGTCATCATCGCGGGCGCAGGGGGCGCGGCCCACCTTCCCGGCATGCTCGCTGCGAAGACCACGCTGCCCATACTCGGCGTGCCGGTGCAGTCCAAGACCCTCAACGGACTCGACTCACTGCTCTCCATCGTTCAAATGCCTGCCGGAGTGCCCGTTCCGACCTTCGCCATCGGCGTGGCCGGCGCGACGAATGCCGCCCTCTCGGCCGCCGCGATCCTCGCGCTCTCTGATCCGGCTCTCGGCAAGGCGCTCAAGGCGCATCGCGATGCACAAACCGCCGCGGTGCTGGAGAACCCCGATCCGCGTAAAGCCTGACGAGAGACGTCCGATGACCATCGGTATCGTGGGCGGTGGACAGCTCGGGCGCATGATGGCGCTCGCAGGCTACCCGCTCGGACTCCACTTCCTCTTCCTCGATCGATCGGCCGATACCCCCGCCGCGCAGGTCGCACCGACACTCGTCGGCGAATTCACGGATCGAAAATTACTGCGTGAGCTCGCGCGTCGCAGCGAAGTAATCACCTTCGATTGGGAAAACGTCTCGATCGAGAGCCTGCGAGCCCTCGGTCGATCGGCCTCGATCGCTCCGCCACTCGCAGCGCTCGCGATGTCGCAAGATCGCATTGCGGAGAAAAAACTCTTCGACACGCTCGCGATTCCGACCACACGTTATGCCGCCGTCGAGTCTCAGGCGTCGCTCGTGCGGGCCTTGCGCGATATCGGCCTACCGGGAGTACTCAAAACCCGTCGCCTCGGCTACGACGGCAAAGGCCAGGCCGTCATACGGAGTATCGAAGATGCCTGGCTGGCATTCGAGCGATTACGCGGCTCAGCGCTCATCTACGAAGAATTCGTTCCGTTCGATTACGAAGTGTCGATCATCGGTGCACGTAACCGACACGGTGAGATCGCCATTTACCCCCTCAATCACAATCTGCATCGAGACGGTATCCTGCGTCTGACGCGCGCACCCTGGGGCGCGCCCGCTCTGCAGCGCCGCGCAGCGACGCATCTGCGACGCGTGCTCGAGCACTACCGTTACGAGGGCGTACTCAATATCGAATTCTTTGTTCGTAGCGGACGGCTGCTTGCGAACGAGACCGCGCCGCGTGTGCACAACTCGGGCCACTGGACGATTGAGGGCACGGCCACGAGCCAGTTCGAAAATCATCTGCGTGCAATTTTGGGATTACCGCTCGGCGCGACGACTGCACGAGGTCATGCTGCGATGATCAACCTCATCGGACGTATGCCGTCACGTGAGATATTCCTCGGCGAAGACGAGCTACATTGGCACGACTATGGCAAGACGGAGCGTGAGGGCCGAAAACTCGGTCATATCACGTTGCTCGAACGCACAACCTCGCGCCGCGATACGCGAGCGCGTCGTCTGCTTCGACGCATCGATCCCGCGAGCGTGCGCTAAAAGATTTCGGCGGCTCAGCCCGTGCCGCCCACCGTGAGCTCGTCGATACGCAGCGTCGGCTGCCCGACGCCCACCGGCACGCTCTGCCCTTCCTTGCCACAGGTACCGACGCCGTCGTCGAGCTTGAGGTCGTTGCCGACCATCGACACGCGAGTGAGCACGTCGGGGCCGTTACCGATCAAGGTCGCGCCCTTGATGGGCGCTCCGATGCGACCTTTCTCGATGAGATAGGCCTCGCTCGCGGAGAAAACGAACTTCCCGGAGGTGATGTCGACCTGGCCTCCGCCGAAGTTCACGGCGTAAATACCGCGATCGACCGACGCGATGATCTCTTGCGGATCGTGCGGACCGGGCCGCATGTAGGTATTCGTCATGCGCGGCAAGGTCATGTGGGCAAAAGATTCGCGTCGCCCGTTACCCGTCGACTGCGTGCCCATCAATCGTGCGTTCATCTTGTCTTGCAGGTAACCCTTGAGGACGCCATGTTCGATGAGCGTCGTGCAACGAGTCGGCGTACCTTCGTCGTCGATGTTGAGTGATCCGCGTCGCGACGAGAGCGTGCCGTCGTCTACGACGGTGCAATGCTCGGATGCCACGCGCTCCCCGACGCGATTGCTGAAGGCTGAGGTGCCCTTGCGATTGAAATCACCCTCGAGTCCGTGACCGATGGCCTCATGGAGCAAGATACCCGGCCAACCGGCGCCCAATACGACGGTCATCGCGCCTGCTGGAGCTGGAATCGCATCGAGGTTCACCAAGGCTTGTCGCGCCGCCTCGCGGCCGAGAGCAAGCGGCCGGTCGCCCACCACGAGCTCGGCGAGGGCATAACGACCGCCCATGCCTGCGAAACCCACTTCGCGTCGACCGTCGCGTTCGGCGATGACCGACACGTTGAACCTCACGAGCGGACGAACGTCGGCGGCAAGCGTGCCATCGGCATCCGCGAGCAGCACGACGTCGAAAGCCGTCGAGACCGACGCCATGACTTGGACGATGCGCGGATCGATACGGCGGGTCTCGCGATCGACACGCTCGAGCCAGCGTACTTTGTCGTCATCCGACAGCGAACCCTGAGGATCGATCGAGGGATAAAGCGTGTGACGTACACCGCGACGCAGCACAGGAACGCGTCCGTCGCCACCCGACACGGCAATCGCACGCGCAGCGATCGCAGCCTCTGCGAGCGCCGCAGGCAGAATTTCGTCAGAGTAAGCAAAGCCCGTTTTCTCTCCGGACACGGCTCGCACCCCGACGCCTTGCTCGATGCTGGCACTCCCTTCTTTGACGATGCCATCCTCGAGCGACCACGACTCGTCACGCGAGAACTGGAAGTACACGTCAGCAGCATCAACCGAGGACGCTCGGACGAGTCCGAGGGCGCGCGCGATGTGATTCTCGTCGAGGCCAGCGGGTGCCAGGATGAGTTCGTGTACCAGAGAGAACGCGTTGGGCGTTTGGATCGTGGAGGTCATATTTTTGGTCGGCGTATTGTAATCAAAGACGGCGGTGCGACAGTGCGGGAAACGATTCGCGAACGCGGCGCTGCGCATCGAGATCGAACCGCGCCGTCACGATGCCCTCACCCCGCGGCAGGCGGCCCAGCACCTCGCCCCAGTGATCGACGATCATCGAGTCTCCGTAAGTCTCGCGCCCGCTCGCGTGGACGCCGCTCTGCCCAGGCGCCACGACGAAGGCGAGATTTTCGACAGCTCGGGCGCGTAACAACAGCTCCCAATGCGCACGCCCCGTCGGCACGGTGAACGCCGCCGGAACCACGAGCCACTGCGCCCCCTCGGCGGCCATTCGGCGGTAGAGCTCAGGGAAACGCACGTCGTAGCACACCGAAAGACCCGCCCGCCCCGCCGGTGTGTCGACCGTGACCACTTGATCACCGGGTCGGATATTCGTCGACTCCCGATGCGACTCCGCGCGACCCGGCACATCGACGTCGAAGAGATGAATCTTGTCGTAGCGCGCCACCTGGCGCCCTTCGGCGTCGAAGACGAGTGAAGCAGCCGCCACACGCGGCTCACCTTTGACACGCAGAGGCAGCGTACCTGCGATGATCCAAAGCCGCAGCAAGGCCGCAAGGTGTGCAATGGTCTCCTGAACAGGGCCACGCCCCGGCTCCTCGGCGATCTTGAGTTTGTCACCATCGCGCAAACCCATGAAGGCAAAGTTCTCCGGCAAGACAGCCACCGTCGCACCCGCCTCGGCAGCCGCACGAAGCAGCCGATCGACCACGGCCAGATTGGCGGATAAGTCGGGCCCCGACGTCATTTGCACGGCCGCGACGGTGGGCGTCATGACAGGGCCTCAGACCAGAACGACATCATAGCGATCGATTTCATAGAGTGACTCAGCTTGCAGACGGATCGGTCGGCCCACACTCGCCTCGAGTTCTGCCAGAACCGTGGATTCGTCTCCGAGCAGACGCTCGACAACGTCCTGGTGCGCGAGCACCAGAAGTTCGCGACTGCCGAACTGTCGTGCCTGTCGCAGCAACTCACGGAAAATATCCTGGCATACCGTTTCGACTGAACGAATCGAGCCTCGACCCTCGCAGGTCGGGCAACTCTCGCAGAGCACATGCTCAAGACTCTCTCGGGTACGCTTACGCGTCATCTCGACGAGTCCGAGTGGCGAAATCGGCGCAACCTGGGTCTGCGCGTGGTCGGCCACCAGGGCTTGCTCGAGCGCGGCGAGTACCTGGCTACGATGCGATTCGTCGAGCATATCGATGAAGTCGATGATGATGATACCGCCGAGATTACGCAGTCTCAGCTGCCGCGCGATCGCCACCGCGGCTTCGAGATTCGTACGAAAGATCGTATCTTCGAGATTGCGATGGCCAACGAAGCCACCCGTGTTGATGTCGATGGTCGTCATCGATTCGGTCTGATCGATGACGAGATACCCTCCAGATTTCAACGCGACTTTTCGCTCGAGCGCACGATTGATTTCCTCTTCCACACCATGCAGATCGAAGATCGGCCGCGGTCCACCGTGCGCCTCGAGACGCAACGCATGAGTCGGGATAAAGTCTTGAACGAACTGCCGCATCCGCGCGAGTTCGTCTGCATCGTCGACGAGCACCCGCTCGACGCCCCGACCGAGCTCATCGCGCAACACGCGCAGCGCCAACGGCAGGTCTTCGTGCACGAGCTCACCGGGCGAGGCGCGTAGCCCTCGCTCCTGAACATGCGACCACAGTCTGCCGAGGTAGCCGAAATCGGCCGAAAGCAAAGACACGTCGACACCCTCGGCGGCCGTTCGGACGATGTAACCCCCGGAGTGACCCTCGCCCACCAACGCCTGCATCACCTCGCGCAGCCGCTGTCGCTCAGCCTCGTCTTCGATGCGCGAGGAGATACCGATCCCTCGGCCGCGCGGCATAAAGACAAGATAGCGCGAGGGCAAAGAAATAAACGTCGTGAGACGAGCACCCTTGGCTCCCATAGGATCTTTGACGACCTGCACGACGATGTCGTCGCCCGGGTTGATCAATCGACGGATATCGACCAACTTTTCGGGAGATGGCGACGGCAAGCCCGACGGACCCCCCGACACCCCCGCCGCGGCGACGCTCTGCGCATCGAAACGCGCGTCGGTGCTGACGATATCGTTGACATGCAGGAACGCACTGCGTGCGAGGCCCACCTCGATGAACGCCGCCTGCATTCCGGGCAGGACTCGCGTAATTCGACCCTTGTAGATATTGCCGACGAGGCCGCGACGACTCGCGCGCTCGACGAAAACCTCTTGCAGCACGCCTCCTTCGAGCAAAGCAGCTCGAGTCTCGCGTGGTGCGACGTTGATAAGGATTTCGGCGCTCATGCCTCAGGGTGCCACACCGACACGCCCGCTGCGACGAGCAATTCGGCGGTTTCGGCGAGTGGCAAGCCCATGACCCCCGAATAGCTCCCGGCGATGTGCTCGATGAAGACCGCGCCGTAGCCCTGGATGGCGTATCCGCCCGCCTTATCGCAGGGCTCTCCGGTCGCCCAGTATCTTTTGACCTCCTCGGGCGTCACGACCCGGCATCGCACACGCGTGCGGGACAGACGCGAACTCGTGCCCTGAGCAGACACGAGCGCCACCGCTGAGAGCACCTCGTGTTCGCGCCCCGACAGCCGGGCGAAGGTGGCGAGCATCGCCGCTTCGTCGGCGGGCTTGCCGAGCACGAGGCTGTCTACGGTGACGGTTGTGTCGGCACCGAGCACGGGCAACGCTTCAAGGCCGGCGTCACGTCTCCTGCGCCACACCCACTCCGCCTTCGCTCGCGCCAGACGCTCAACATAAACATCCGGCGTCTCGCCCGCCCGCTCGTCTTCGTTGAGATCGGCAGGCTGCACGATGTACGTGACGCCGATTTGTCGCAACAACTCGCAGCGACGGGGTGATGCCGAGGCCAAACAAATGGAAGCGTGGTGAGTCATGCGCCGACGTCAATCGCGATGGTAAGGGTGGCCCTGCGAGAGGGAGAACGCCCGGTAGAGCTGCTCGATCAGCATCACGCGGGCGAGTCCGTGCGGCAATGTCATCTTCGAGAGCGACCAACTCTCGGCGGCTCGTACTCGGACAGAAGGCGCATGCCCATCCGCACCTCCGATGAGCAGCGCAAGATCGGGCGACGATGAGGCAAGAGTCTCGAGTCGCGAGGCGAGTTCACGTGTACTCAAAGATTTTCCCGTTTCATCGAGGAGAATCACTCTCTCCCGCTCGCGCAGCGCTGTGAGTACGCGTTCGCCCTCGCGCTCGAGCGCCGCGTCTGCAGAACGTCCGCCCGTACGCGGAACCGCCTCGAGCTCTACGAGTTCGACGCGCCATGGCGTGCGAAATCGCTTGAGATAATCGGCAACCGCCTCATCGACCCATGAGGGCTGACGCGAACCGACTGTGATAATTCGCAGACGCATCAACGCACCTGCCTTTCGAAGATCGAAGGTTTAGCCGCGAGCCGGGGACGCCCGCTTACCACTGTTACTCGAACTGCGAGGCACGGACGTACGCGGCTCCCAGAGATGCTCGAGCTGATAGAACTCTCGAGTCCGAGGCAGCATGACATGCACCATGACATCTGGCAGATCGACGAGTACCCACTCACCCTGCTGCTCACCCTCGACACCGAGAGGACGCTGGCCCGACGCCTTGGCCATCTGAACGACTCGATCAGCGATCGAGCGCAAGTGACGATCGGAGGTGCCGCTCGCGATCACCATGAAATCAGCCACGTCGCTCATTCCTCGCACATCGAGTATCCGTACGTCGACGGCTTTCATGTCTGACAACGCAGCTTCGACAATGCGTAGTGCAGGAGGCAAGGATCGCGGCTTGCGGCCCGCTGAGACGGCCGAGGCGATGGTGGCGGTCTTGCGGGGTTTGACGGCTTTTCGGACGGGAGATTTCTTCGCGGGCTTGCGGGCGGACGAGCGAGGTTTATTCATGCGTGCGAGCATAACATCCTGATTCGATGATGATGGTTCGGACGGGATCCGGAACCAAAAATCTCGGATCATCGCCTGCGACGAGAAGTTCACGCAGGTCGGTGGAGGACACCTCGAGTGGCGTGACCTTGCGCACGTGAATCCCACCACACGGTGCGGAGCGCAACGTATCGACTTCTGCTAATGCTCGCTCGGCCAGTAACGCTGCAAGCGGCCCGTCCGTCGGCGGCGGCCAACCGGGCCGATGCGCGACCACGAGATGCGCGTAATCGAAGATCTCGGACCAGCGATGCCACTGCATGAACCCTGCAAACGCATCCATACCGAGCAATACGCTGATAGATCGTCCCGGGCATTCCTCGCGTAACTCGCAGAGCGTATCGATGGTGCGGCTCACGCCGCTGCGACGGATCTCACGATCATCGAGAACGAATCCCGGTTGGCCGGCGATCGCCACGCGCACCATCTCGAGACGTAACGACGCTGAGGCGAGCGGCGGATCACGATGACCCGGATTACCCACCGGTATCCAACGAACCTCGGCGAGTTGTAACGCATGCATCAACTCGTAGCCCGTACGCAGGTGACCGACATGGATCGGATCGAAGGTTCCACCAAAGATACCGAGGGGTCCGAAAGATGTAGCGCTCATACCGCTCATTTGATCGGGCGGAGCCCGCAACACTCTGCGCAGAGCAGCGTGAGTTCATCCCACGGGTCTCCTGCAAGACGCCCTTTGATCATGCGATCTGCACGGAGTGCGCGCGAGGCGAGACGAGCGAAAGGCATACGCGCTGCACGAGGCCGCGCTCGCTCGAGCGCGGCAAGCTGCGCGGGCGAGGGTCGCGGCCCGGGACGGCGCGAGGGGTCATCACCGCGGCGCAAAGCCCAAAGATTGCGCAGTTCACGCGTGATCGACCAGAGTACGAGCGTAGGCTCAGTGCCTTCGCCTCGCAGCCCGGACAGAATGCGCAGGGCACGAGACGCATCGCCCGATACCACCGCCTCGCCCAAACCGAACACATCGTAACGTGCACTTGAAGTCACCGCCGCGAGTACGGCCGTTGCGTCGAGTCGTCCCGCAGGCACCAGCAACTTGAGTTTTTCGATTTCCTGTTTCGCTGCGAGTAAATTGCCTTCGACTCTCGACGCGAGCAAGGCGACCGCATCCGTCGTCGGCTCAAGACCCGCGGCGCGAAGTCGCTGCGACAGCCACGACTCGAGCTGACGCGGACCGATTTCCCAGATCGGCAACCATGCAGCCTTAGACTCGATGGCCTTGACCCAGGCCGTGTTTTGCGCGGCGTAATCGAGGCGAGGCGTCATCACGAGCAATAAGGTCTCGGCACCTGCACTCTCGAGCATTTCTTGAAGCGCCGCGCCCCCTTCCTTTCCCGCCTTACCCGAAAAACGAATTTCGACGATTCGACGATCACCGAACAGGGACATCGACGACAGCGACGCGACGATGTCCGTCCAGTCGCTACTGCGCTCCGGAAAGTGCGTTTCACGCTCGACGAAGCCGGCTGCCCGCGCCGCCGCGCGAATCGCATCACACGCCTCCCCGACGAGCAGATCCTCATCGCCCGACACGAGATACGCGGGCGCGAGCTGGCTGCGCTGAACCGCCTGCTTCAAGTGCACCGCGAGGTTGTCGAGGCTGAGCTTCATGGATGCCCCCGATTATCCGCGACACGCGACTGGCCGTCGGGGTCTGGTCACCCTGATTTGAATGTTATAAAGTATCAGTACCGTAACTTAATTACATACTGTACCCATGAAAACACCCCTGTCTGTGCTCGTCGTAGCCGCCACCGTGACTACCCCGGCCCTTAGCCAAACGGGAATCACCGTCGCGGACCTTGAAGAACGACTTGAAGAAGTCGTCATCACGGCCACCCCGCTTCGAAAAAAGGCGTTCGAGACCGCCCAGCCGGTATCGGTGCTGGCCGGCGAAACGCTCGTGACCCGCCGGGAGAGCAGCCTCGGCGAAACGCTCGCCGATCAGCCGGGCGTGTCGGCCACCGCGTTCGGACCGATCGCGAGCCGTCCCCTCATTCGAGGCCAAGGCGGTCTACGTGTGCAGACCTATCAGGATGGTGCGGATACGCTCGATGTCGCCGCACTGTCGGACGATCACGCCGTGGGGCTCGAACCCATGCTGGCCGATCGTATCGAGATCGTACGAGGACCTGCCGCACTGCTCTTCGGTTCGGCCGCCGCAGCAGGCGCAGTCAATGTCATCACGCCTCGCCTCGCGCTGTCGCGATACGAATCTCCGTTCGCCGGTACGGTGGAAATGCGGGGCGATACCGCTGCGAACGAGCGCGGAGTCGCCGCCCGCGTCGGCGGCCACGCCGGAGAGCGCATCCAGTTTTTCGGAGATCTCCATCATTTCGAGGCTGACGACTTGCGTATCCCCGATGGTCGTCTCGAAAACTCCAATGGTGAAACTCGCGGCGGTAGCGCCGGTCTGAGCTGGATCGGCGAGCAGTCGTCTTTCGCCATTTCTTTGAGTGGCCTACGGAGCAACTACGGCCTGCCAGGTCATGGCCATCATCACCACGATGAAGATCATGAGGACGAGCACGAGGATGAGGAGATTCGACTCTGGCTCGATCAGCGACGAATCGATTTCGCAGGCGAATGGCGCCTCGACGGACCCGTCGATGCGGTGAGACTTCGCGCCGCACGTAACGACTACGAACACGCCGAGCTCGAGGGCGATGAGATCGGTACGTTCTACGCTCAGGACGGCAAAGAACTGCGCGTGAGCGCTGACCGAGACGGCCACTGGTCGATCGGGTTGCAGTGGCGCGAGCTCGATTTTGATGCCGAAGGAGACGAAGCATTCCTACCCGCCTCGCGCACCCGTCATCTCGGCGCGTATGCGTTTGGTGAAACGAGCTTCGGCGTCCTGACGCTCGAGGGCGGTCTGCGTATTGAGAAACAGGATATCGATCTCGACGGCGGCGACTATGGCGACGAGGCACTCAGCGGATCGATCGGCGCGCGATGGCGCCTGAGCGATCCGTGGGCAGTCACGCTGCAACTCACCTCGACTGCGCGCCACCCCACCGCGACCGAACTCTTCGCCTTCGGCCCCCATCTCGCCGTTCAACGTTTCGAGATCGGCGATGAGACTCTGGGTATCGAGCGAGGCGCGACGGCGGATCTCGGCCTTCAGTACCGAACGGAGTCCGGCTGGTCCCTGCAGATGAACGCCTTCGTCTCGGACTACGATGAGTTCATCGCAGCGATCCCAGAAGGCTCGATCGAAGACGATTTGCCTGTCATACGCTTCACTGGGGTCGATGCCCGATTCACCGGGGCCGAGTTCGATTGGCGTCACGACGCGCTTCTTCAGGTCGCCGACGGCAAGATCGGAGTACGCGTGTTCGGTGATTACGTCCGCGCACGGGATTCCGCAGGTGATCCGTTACCGCAAATTCCGCCCCGACGGCTGGGTCTCGAACTTGGGTACGCCACGGGTCCGCTCCGCCTCGCCTTCGAGACCCTTTACCACGATGCGCAGGATGAGGTGGCGGAAGGTGAAACTCGTACGGCAGGCTTCACCGCCGTGAACGCAGAAGTGACCTATCGCCTGCGCGCGGGGACAACCGATATGCTGTGGTTCGCCCGGGGCGTCAATCTTCTGGATGAAGAGATGCGCCGTCACGCATCGCCACTCAAAGAGGTCGCGCCCCTGGCCGCTCGTCATCTGGCGATCGGATTACAGTTGAAGTTTTAGGAGCTCACCGCCATGCCCAGCCGTTTTCAAAGAGTCGCCTTACCTTGCCTCGCGCTGGCTCTTGTCATTCCCTCGGTCGAGGCCTTCGGGAAAGATAAGCACGTCCACGGCGCCGTGACATTCAACGTCGCGGTGGAGGGTAATGTGCTCTCGCTCGAGATCGACGCGCCGGCCATTAACGTGCTCGGGTTCGAGAAGTCCCCCCGCAACGACGACGAGCGCCAAGCCGTCGCCTCAGTCGATGCGTGGCTCTCGGCTGGCCGCGATATCGCCGGCGTCCCGCGTGCCGCCGGTTGTCGTCTGCAGTCCGTGAGCTACGAAGCGCCCAAGCTCGGTCGCGGACATGCCGACTACCGACCCCGTTATGCCTTCCGTTGCGATAACCCGGCGGCGCTCGAGTGGGTCGAGCTCTGGGCACTACGTCGTCTCAAAGATGTCGAGAAGGCTGAGGTCAATGTGATCAGTGCCACGATGCAGCGGCAAGACACACTCGCTCCCGGGAGCCTGCGGGTTTCGTTAAAGTAACGCGGTGAGCTCACCGCCATCCTCGAATTCGGTCGCCATCGAAGCGACGAACCTGCTCTACGCTTGGCCCGGCGAGCCGCCGGTCATCGATATCGCCCATTTCTCAGTCGCCTGCGGCGAGCGCGTCTTCTTGCGCGGCCCAAGCGGCAGCGGGAAAAGCACCTTGCTCGGGCTCCTCGGCGGTGTCCTCAATCCGGCGCGTGGACGCGTGTGTCTGCTCCGAACCGACATCACCGCGCTCTCGGCAGGTGAGCGCGATCGCTTCAGAGGTGAGCACATCGGATTCATCTTCCAGATGTTCAATCTCATCCCCTACCTCGGCGTTCTCGAAAACGTACTGCTGCCAGCCCAGTTTTCACCGGCTCGCGCGGCACGCATCCCGGGAGGCGATCTCGCCGCAGAGGGCCGCCGCTTGCTCGCGACGCTCGGTCTCGGATCGCCGGACTATCTCAACCGTCCCGTCACCGAGCTGTCGATTGGTCAGCAGCAACGCGTCGCGGCGGCGCGTGCGCTATTGGGTCGTCCGGGTATCATCGTCGCGGACGAGCCAACCTCGTCCCTCGATCACGATGCGCGGGAAGACTTCCTCCGCTTGCTCATGAATGAATGCCAAGCACAGGACACCGCCCTGCTCTTCGTGAGTCACGATACGTCGTTGGGACCCCTTTTCGATCGCACTCTCTCGCTACGGGAGATTAATCGCGCATGAAAACATTACGTCTTGCCGTAAGGTCTCTGCGCAATCGTCGAACCACGGCCTTACTGACCATCAGCGCCATCGCCATCAGCGTCGCGCTATTACTCGGCGTCGAAAAAATGCGCTCGGCGGCGCGAGATGGATTCGCCAACACCGTCTCGGGCGTCGACCTGATCGTCGGTGCGCGCTCAGGGCAACTCAATCTTCTGCTCTACTCTGTGTTTCGCGTCGGCGATGCCACGGCCAATGTGAGCTGGGAGAGCTATCAAAAAATTGCTCGGCACCCCGATGTCGCTTGGACGATCCCCATTTCGCTCGGTGACTCGCATCGCGGCTTTCGCGTGATGGGCACCAACGGGGATTACTTCAAACATTACCGATTCGCCGGCGATCGCGAAATGCGGTTCGCCGCAGGCAAGCCTTTCGAAGATCTGTACGATGCCGTGGTCGGCGCCGAAGTCGCGAAACAGCTCGGCTACTCGGTCGGATCAAAAATCATCGTCGCGCACGGACTCGGTAACGTCAGCTTCGCCGAGCACGACGACAAACCGTTCACCGTGGTCGGCGTCCTCGAGCGTACCGGCACCCCCATCGACCGAACCGTACACGTGAGCCTCGAGGCCATCACCGCGATCCACGTCGATTGGCAAAGCGGTATACAGGCCCTGCCGGGCGGTCAAGTGGATGCCGATCAGGCGAGAGCGATGGACCTCACGCCTCAGTCCATCACCGCGTTCATGGTGGGCATGGAGAGCAAGGTGATGACCTTCACCATGCAACGGGCCATCAATGAGTATCGGCAAGAGCCCCTGCTCGCCATCATCCCGGGCGTGGCGCTCAGCCAACTCTGGAACCTCGTTGGGATCGCCGATACCGCCCTCATGATCGTCGCCGCCTTCGTCGTACTGGCCGGTCTCCTCGGCATGCTCACGGCGATCCTCACGAGTCTCAACGAACGACGACGCGAAATGGCCATCCTACGATCGGTGGGCGCAAGACCCCGACACGTGTTCACCTTACTCATCGCTGAGGCCGGCATGCTCGCGACGGCCGGCGTCGCCGCGGGCGTCGGGGTCTGTTACGGACTGATCTTCGCGGCCAAGCCTCTACTCGAGAGGCGGTTCGGAATCTTTCTCGATCCGGGCGGTCTGACGGGCTACGATTTGGCCATCCTCGGTATCATCATCGGTGCGGGATTGCTGATGGGTGCGTTGCCCGCGTGGCGCGCCTATCGAAATACCCTGAGCGATGGGTTGACCATCCGCGTGTAAAACGACCCCTCCAAGGCTCACATGACCCAGTCAAAGATTGTTCTGACCCTTCTTGTATCGGCTCTGCTGCTCGGCAGCCACGGCGAAGCGCAGGGCATCACCCCGCCCGCCGTGGGCACCGCTGTCCCTGAACGAGCCAAGAAGCCGGCGACTCCGGCCGGCGTCGCGCGAGAAATCGATTGGGATGAGCTTCTGCCTCCAGATGCCCGTTCACGTTTCGCCGCAGGGCCGCCCCCTGCGGTCCACGATTATCTCGGCGAGGGCAGTCTGGCGGCCCAACAGGTGATGGATTTCTCCGTCAACAAGGCGCTCGACGGCACGAACATCAAAATACCGGGGTTCATCGTGCCGCTCGATATCGGCAAAGACGGGCTCGTCTCCGAGTTCTTTCTCGTCCCTTACTTCGGCGCCTGTATCCACGTGCCGCCTCCGCCGCCCAACCAGATTGTCTATGTGCGTATGAGCAAGGGCGTGGCACTCGACTCGATCTACGAGGCGTACTGGATCACCGGCCGCATGAAAACGACCAACAAGACCACTCGCCTCGGTGCGTCGGCTTATCAGCTCGACGGCTCGAAGGTCGAGGTCTATAAATACTGACGCCATGCCCACGCTCTTCGAAAAAATCATCGCGAAACAAATTCCGGGCGACATCGTCCATCAAGACGATCGAGTCACGGCATTCCGCGATATTCATCCGCGAGCGCCGGTTCACATTCTGGTCGTACCGAACAAACCCATTCCTACGGCAAACGATATCGCCGACAGCGATGAAGCCTTGATCGGTCATATGTTCACGGTGGCTCGTGATCTCGCCAAACGAGAGGGCATCGCCGAAAGCGGTTATCGCCTGATCATCAACTGCAACGGCGATGGCGGCCAGGAGGTCTATCACCTCCACGTTCATTTGGTCGGCGGCACGCCACTTGGCCCCATGATCAGCCGCACTTAATCAGTCGCACCGATATCCGCTTCACGCTCTCTCACGCAGCACTCACCAGAAAGAGTCTCCATGCTTCGCGAACTCTACCCCGCCATCGATACCTATCGCAGCGGCTGGCTGCGCGTATCCGACCCGCACGAGATCTACTGGGAAGAAAGCGGCAACCCGACGGGTAAGCCCGTCGTCTTCTTGCACGGTGGCCCCGGCGGCGGCACCGATGCCCGCATGCGACGTTTCTTTGATCCGGCTCGCTATCGCATCGTGCTCTTTGATCAACGCGGCTGCGGCAAGAGTCGGCCCTATGCGAGCCTCGTCGACAACACCACCTGGCATCTCGTCTCCGATATCGAGCGACTAAGAGAACATCTCGGTATCAACAGCTGGCAGGTATTCGGCGGCTCATGGGGCTCGACCCTCGCGCTCGCCTACGCTCAGCGTCATCCCGAGCGCGTCACCGAACTCGTGCTGCGCGGCATCTTCCTGGTTCGGCCGTGGGAGTTTCGCTGGTTCTATGAAACATCGGACGGCACCGGCGCGCTCTACCCCGACCTCTACGAAGAATTCGTCAAACCGATTCCGCCCGCCGAGCGGGGCGAAATGATGCAGGCCTACTATCGTCGCTTGACGAGCGAGGACCCCGGGGTTCGTCGCGAGGCTGCACGCGCGTGGTCTGTTTGGGAGGGCGCCACGAGTTTCCTGCGGCTCAACCCCGACTACGTCGCCAAGTTCGCAGAGGACGAAGTGGCCGATGCCTTCGCCCGCATCGAGTGTCACTATTTCATCCATGGCGGGTTCCTGCGCACCCCGTCACAGTTACTCGATGACGTCCCGAAGATCCGTCATCTGCCCTGCACGATCGTGCAGGGTCGGTACGACGTGGTTTGTCCCATGAAAAGTGCCTGGGACCTCCACCGAGCGTGGCCCGAAGCCGACCTGCGCATCGTCGCCGATGCCGGTCACTCAGCGTTCGAGCCCGGCATCTTGAGCGAGCTCGTTGCGGCCACCGACCGCTACGCCACGCGCTGACCGAACCGTAACGCGCCGCGTTGGTCGAGCAGACCACGGGTCTGCAACCATTGGCGTGCATCGTCTGCATCTTCGCGGAACCAGCGCGCCGCAGATCCCAACCTGAACGTATAGCCCCATTCGTCCATGTCAGTCATGATGGTGTCGGCCCCGACGCCGGGTAGACAATCGCCCCAAAGAATCTGCAGATAGCAGACGGCGTTCTCTTCGGATACATCGCCGCCGGCATCACGATCGAGGCCCGTGCGTCGCGCTTCATCCATACAGACGAAATGCGCGGCCTCGTGTAACGCCGAGTGCAGCGGCGTATCGGGACGAATGAACAGCGTGGATCCGATGAGGCCGGCCTCGCGCTCGCCCCAATACGACCCAGGGATCGTGGCGCCCTCTTCGATGAGCTCGATCACGAGCTTGTAAGGCTTCAGCAGCGCCACGAGTGCGGCATGCAACGAGGCGTCGATCGCTCTCACAGACGCTGCTGCGCGCTCAGCGCAAGCTCGACAGCCGTTGCAACACGATACCCGCCGCTTCCTCGGCCAACGTCTCGCGCAGTTGCTCGCGCTCTCGTTCCTTGGCGAGCGCAAGTCTTTCATCGAAACTGAAGTCGCGAGTGACGAGAACTTCTTCGCTTGAGATTCGAACCTCGCCACGCGCCCTCACCGTGAACCGAACGGCGTAGGTCAACTCGTATTCCCGCGGCAGATTGCGCGCCGATACCGATGCCACGCGCTCGAGTAACTCGTCGCGCTCGATCACAAGCACCGTCTCGCTGTCCGGATTGACGTCGACCCCTGCATGACGGAGGTGACGTTGCATGGCATTCACGAAATCGCTCTGACCGTCCGTCACCTGTAGCGTGATTCGCTGCAATCCGCCTGCAATGGGTAACGTCCCCTGAAGGTGAAATCCGCAACCCGCGACGAGTGACATCAAGGCCGCAAGAACGAATATCGGGGATCGCATCACACCACCACGTTGACGAGCTTTCGAGGGACGATCACGATTTTCTTAGGCGTCGCATCGCCGATGAACCGCTTTACGGCCTCATCCGCCAGCGCTGCGGATCGGATCGTGGTCTCATCGGCATCGACGGCCACCGTAATCTGTCCGCGCAGTTTGCCGTTGACTTGCACAACGAGCGTGAGCGAATCCTGGCTGAGGGCTTCAGGATCCGCAGCAGGCCACGATACGTCGATGATCGCCTCACGATGTCCGAGCGCCTTCCAGAGCTCGTGACAGACGTGCGGGACGATCGGTGAGAGTCCGATGACGGCAAACTCGAGCGCTTCCTGTACGACCGCGCGTCCCTGTGGACTGCGATCGTCGAATCGTGAGACCGCATTCAGCAGTTCCATCACCGCGGCGATGGCAGTGTTGAACGTACGTCGACGTCCGATATCGTCCGTCACTTTGACGAGCGCTTGATGCGCCGCGCGACGAAGATCCTTTTGCGCGGCATTCAAAGCGGCTTTGTCGACCGGCGCCGCACCACCACCGCTGACGTGCTGGTAAACCGCCGTCCACAGTCGACGAATGAATCGGAACGCGCCCTGCACCCCTTCGTCCGACCATTCGAGCGTCTGCTCGGGGGGTGCCGCAAACATCATGAACAAGCGCGCCGTATCGGCCCCGTACTTCTCGACAAGACTTTGCGGGTCAACGCCATTGTTCTTCGACTTCGACATCGTACCGAGACCGTCGTAGTTCACCTCGAGACGAGATCCATCGGCACGGGTCACATACCAGTGTTTGATTCCATCCTGCTCTTCTTCGTCGATATCGAGCGGGTTGAAATAGGCGCGGCGACCTTCTGCAGGCTGATGAGAGTAGATGTGGTTCAGCACCATGCCCTGCGTGAGCAGATTCGCAAACGGCTCGCCCAACGTCACGAGACCGAGATCACGCATGACCTTGGTCCAGAATCGCGAGTAGAGCAGATGCAAAATGGCGTGCTCGATGCCACCGATGTATTGATCGACCGGCAGCCAATATTTGACTCGCTCATCGACCATCGCCTTGTCGTTGTCGGCCGATGCGTAGCGCAGGAAGTACCAAGACGAGTCGACGAAGGTGTCCATGGTGTCGGTCTCGCGACGCGCCGGCTGGCCGCATGCGGGGCAATTCACCTTCCAAAACGACGGCGTCTTGCCGAGCGGATTGCCGCTGCCATCCGGAATGAGATCCTCGGGCAGCACCACGGGCAACTGCTCTTCGGGCACCGGTACTTCGCCGCAGTGCTCACAATGAATGAGCGGGATCGGGCAGCCCCAATAACGCTGGCGAGAAATGCCCCAATCGCGCAAGCGAAATTGCACGCGCTTACGACCGAGGCCTTTTTTCTCGAGGGCGGCAGCGATCGCCGTGACGGCGGCCTTCGATTCGAGTCCGGAGAACTCGCCAGAGTCGACGGTTACGCCATATTCGCCGTAAGACGCCTGCCACGGCGCTTCGACCTTTTGCCATGACCCGTCGTGTGGGCGTACCACCGTGACGATGTCGAGGCCATTCTTTGAGGCGAATTCGAAGTCACGCTCATCGTGGGCGGGGACGCCCATCACGGCGCCCTCGCCATAGCCCATGAGCACATAGTTGGCGACCCATACTTCGACCGGCTTGCCGGTGAAGGGATGCAACACATGTAGCCCGGTGCGACGGCCTTTTTTCTCCATGGTGGCGACATCAGCTTCCATGGTGCTTCCGCGACGACATTCATCGATGAACTGCTGCAGTTCAGGGTTGCGAGCACCAGCCGCGAGCGCAAGCAGATGTTCTGCGGCAATCGCCATGAAGGTCACGCCATAAAGAGTATCTGCACGCGTCGTGAATACTTTGAGCGCATTGAGCTCTTGTCCCGCTGTACGCAGCGCCGAACGCGCGTCGTCCGCCAGCGGGAACGAAATCTCCGCGCCTTCGCTGCGACCAATCCAGTTCGCCTGCATGACCTTGACTCGTTCGGGCCAACCCCCGAGAGTCGACAAATCGCCCAGAAGCTCGTCCGCGTAGGCGGTGATGTTGAGGTAGTACATGGGGATCTCGCGCTTCTCCACGAGCGCGCCCGTACGCCAACCGCGGCCGTCGATGACCTGCTCGTTGGCGAGTACGGTCTGATCAACCGGATCCCAATTCACCACGCCTGTTTTCTTGTACGCGATACCCTTCTCGCGCATTCGCAAGAAGAGCCACTGATTCCATCGGTAGTACGAAGGGTCGCAGGTCGCCACTTCGCGCTCCCAATCGAGGGCGAAGCCGAGCGCCTGCAACTGCTTCTTCATGTACGAGATGTTGTCCCGCGTCCATTTAGCTGGCGCAACGCCGTTGGCCATCGCAGCGTTCTCTGCCGGCAAACCGAAAGCGTCCCAGCCCATGGGCTGAAGCACATTACGCCCCTGCATGCGCGCGAAGCGCGACAACACGTCGCCGATCGCATAGTTGCGAACGTGGCCCATGTGCAACCGACCCGACGGGTACGGGAACATGCATAGACCGTAGAACTTTCCTTTGGACGGATCTTCGGTGGCGGCAAAACTGCGCGCCTCGTTCCAGTATTGCTGCGCAGACCGCTCGACGGCGGCCGGCTCGTAACGCTCGTCCATGTGGAAGCCCGTAGCCAGATTGATCGGGAGAAACCGCCGTATTCGGCGAGCGGCGATGGTACACGACCGCGCCCAGCGCTGCAGCGCTGGGGCGATCGGGACGGAAGCCTGAGGAGTCGGCGTCAGGCCCGGGAACTTACTCCCCGCGAACGGGGATGAAGATTTGGGAGTTGCCGCGCTGCACGAGCAAAGCCACCGCCTTGCCGCCCTTCTCGACGGCCTCACGGAACTCTTTGACCGTCTTCACGGGACGCCCATTTACATTGAGGACGAAGTCGCCGCGCTGAACGCCCGCATCGCGGGCTGCGCCTTGCGCGCGGACCACGAGCACGCCCTCCGGCAGCGGGGCACGCGCGCCGCGCTGATCCTGGGACGGATCACGCGAGCCTCCCCGACTGCGCTCCTCGGGGCTCACATCGCGAACCACGAGACCCAGTCGATCGGCGGAGCTCGTCTGCTCAGGCTTGCCGGTATCCGCAACCGTCGGGCCTGGGGGCTCGAGTTCGGCGACGCGTACTTTGATCGAACGCTTCGCTCGGTCACGCCAGACTTCGAGTGTGACCTCGGTACCCGGACGGATCGCGCCGATGATCGTCGGTAACTCTTCGGAGCGTTCGATCGCACGACCGTTGGCCGACAAGATGATGTCGCCCTGACGCAGGCCTGCCTTGCTGGCCGGGCCGTCTTCTTCGACGCCACCCACGAGCGCACCACGCGGTCGATCGAGCCCGAAGCTTTCGGCAAGCGTGGCATCGACCTGCTGGATCGAGACACCGATCTTGCCGCGGCTGACGCGACCCTTGGCGATGAGTTGATCACGCACACTCACGGCGACGTCGATGGGAATGGCAAAAGAAATTCCCATGTAGCCACCCGAGCGGCTATAGATTTGAGAATTGATACCGACGACCTCACCCGCGAGATTGAATAGCGGACCCCCCGAATTGCCGGGATTCACGGCCACATCGGTCTGGATGAAGTTGACGTAGTTCGAGTCGCCGCCCGGCAACCCTCGCGCGGTCGCACTCACGATGCCAGCGGTCGCGGAATTATCGAAGCCAAACGGCGAACCGATCGCCAACACCCATTCGCCCGGACGTAGTTTGGCCGGATTGCCAATGCGCACGACGGGAAGATCTTTGGCTTCGATCTTGAGTACGGCGACATCGGTGGGTTTATCGAGCCCAACGATACGCGCCGTGAACTCGCGTCGATCGGTGAGACGCACCGTCACTTCTTCGGCTTCGTCTACGACGTGCGCATTGGTGAGGATGTATCCGTCGTTGCTGACGATGAAGCCCGAACCCTCGCCGCCCGGACGCCGCGTGCCTTCATCATCGCCCTCGCCAGGCGCGCCCCCTCGACCACCCGGCGCCCCCGGCACACCAAAGCGTCGGAAGAATTCGAAGAATGGATCGTCTGGCGACATACCGGGTACACCGGCACGCATGCGCTTACCCTTCGTCGAAATATTGACGACTGCAGGACCCTGCTGTTGCACGAGCGACGCGAAGTCGGGCAACACGACGCCTGGCGCAGGGGCTACCGCGGCGCCTGCAGCAGGCGCCTGAGCGAGCGTGGCCAACGCGGCGCTTTCGGCGTTGGAATTGTTCGGCTGGCAGGCCGTAAAGACGAGTAAGGCGAATGCAGCCGCGAGCGTACGGCGCACGAAGGGACGTCGGGACATAGTTAGAACCCAGTGCATGGACACGAAACTCCTAGACACTCACGGGCGATGAAAGTTCAGCGATTGACGAGGCGGCGGCGCCCCATCCACAGCGCAGCCAGCAATCCGACGATGACGAGAAACAGGATGGGTTGATTCCCGAATCGCAGATAAGGCGGCACACCGCTACGGGGCGTAATCGACGCGCGCAATACGACCGCCTCAAAATCTGCCGCGCGCGCCACAAACTCGCCGCGCGGACCGATCACGGCGGAAATGCCATCGTTCGCTGCGCGAATAAGAAAGCGTTGCGCCTCGATCGCACGCATACGCGAGATCTGAAGATGTTGATGTCGGGCCGTTGAGCGACCGAACCATGCATCGTTCGTCACGTTGACGAGCGCTGTCGACTCGCGAGCCGAGACGATTTGCGAACTCGCATACGCATCTTCGTAGCAGATGCTGGCTGACAGCGAGAGCCCCGCGATCTGCAGCGGCGGCTGATGCGCAGCGCCACGGGAGAAATCGGAGTACGGAAGATTCATCAGACGCATCCAACGCCGTACTGCTTCGGGAACGGGAAAGAATTCCCCAAACGGCACGAGGTGATGCTTGTCGTACCACGCGAAATCGTCGCCGAGAGAGAGAATCGAGTTGAAGTAGTCGACTCGCGGCTCCCCCTTATCGTTGAGCTCTCCCGGTTCCGCACGAATGAGGCCCAGCAACAAACTTGAATTTCGTTGACGTGCCGCATCCGCCAAATCATTGATGTACGGAACCAGATTGTTGGCCAGATCCGGTGCCGCCGCCTCCGGCCAAACAATGAGCGGCGTGCCGAATGCGGAGAATGTCAGATCACGATATCGACGAAGACTTTCGTCTCGATTTTCGGCAAGCCATTTTTGATCTTGCGGAATAGCGCCCTGCACGATCGCAATATCTACAGGACCGCCCGTCGCCTGAGTCCACTCGATGCGCATCAACAAAAAGCCCGCGATCCATGGCAAGACAACGACCGGTAAAACCACCCGCAGTGCGCGAGTTCCCTCGACACGCCACATCGCCAGCGCGCCGGCCATCAACGCGAGCCACCCAGAGAGCGTATAGATGCCCCCGACGGGCGCCCACCCTGCGAGCCAGGAATCGGTCTGCGAATAGCCGAGAGAGAGCCAACCGAAACCGGACAAAAACCAACCACGGACCCACTCGAGCAGTGTCCACCCCGCCGGAAGTCCGACAAGCCAGCGCACCGCTCCGCGACTCGGCATGAACCTGTTGGCGAGATAGCCAAGCAATGCGGGGTAGAGCGCCATCAGCGCCACGAGCGCCACCATCAAGGCAAGGGCGAGCCACGCCGGCGCTTTACCGAAGCCGTTGATACTGATGTAGAGCCAATAGGTGCCTGCAGCAAACGTGCCGCTACCAAAGGCAAAACCCAGTGAGGCTGCACGTCGCGGAGACACGCCATCCCACAACCAAAACAGCACAGCCGGCGCGAGAATGGCGATGGGCCAAAATCCGAAAGGTGCGAACGCCAACGAGAGCGCGGCACCGACTACGAGCGCCAGAACAGAGTTCCGCCAAGCGGTCGGACGCGAATTCACGGGACCCACATCCTGCGTTTCGGGAACGGCGGTCGCGTCGCTCAGTCTCCGCCTCCCCGCTCTTCGATGGGCGTAATGTCGACAGGCGGAACGACTTTGAAGGCGTCGACACGTCGACGATCGGCGCGCAGGACTCTGAACTCGATATCGCTGATGATGATCGTCTCGCTCCGCCGTGGCAGTCGCCCGAACTGCTTCATAACGAGACCGGCTACTGTGTCGAACTCCTCCTCGGAGAGAGTCGTACCGAAATACTCGTTGAAATCTGCGATCGGGGTACCGCCTCGCACGACGAACTGGCGCTCGGACTCTTTGCGGATGTATTGATCATCCTCGACATCGAACTCGTCATCGATCTCGCCCACGATCTCCTCAAGCGCATCTTCGATGGTCACGAGACCCGATACACCGCCATACTCATCGACGACGATCGCCATATGGTTTCGGTTTCGACGAAATTCTTTGAGTAGCACATTGACGCGTTTCGATTCGGGCACCACCACCGCCGGTCGCATGCACTCGCGAATGTCGAACTCGGTCTCGCGGTCGATCGCAGAGAGACGAAGAACATCTTTGGCGAGCAAAATGCCGACGACATCGTCTCGATCGTCATCGATGACTGGGAAACGCGAGTGCCCCGACTCGACGATGACCGGCAAGAGCTTATCGGGCGAGTCGTCGCGGTGAACCGCGACCATCTGCGCTCGCGGCACCATGATGTCGCGGACTTGAAGGTCGGACACCGTGAGCACGCCCTCGAGCATTTGCAAGGCGTCTGCATCGATCAGGCCGCGAGACAGCGCCTGCCGCATGAGCTGCACTAGATCGTCGCGATCTTCAGCCTCACCGGACAAGGCGCGACCCAACTTGCGCATCCAGCTCATCGAACTGTAACGCGGATTAGTCATCGAGACTCCGAGATGGAGGAAGAAATTCGGTACGGATCGGGGACGCCGAACTCAGCCAGCACACGACGCTCACGGCGCTCCATGCGCTCCCCTTCGCGTTCATTGTCGTGATCGTGCCCCAGCAAGTGCAGGACACCATGGACAACGAGATGTGCCCAATGATGATCGAGACGTTTGTCCTGTTGACGCGCCTCGCGCACGACGATCGGCGCACAAATTACGATGTCGCCAAGCGCTCGAGACGCCCGCCCTCCTCGAGTACCTGAGGGCGCTGGAAACGACAGCACGTTGGTCGGATAATCGCGCCCGCGCCAAAGTAGGTTGAGACGACGGCCCTCGGCCGCACCCACGATACGCAGCGCAAGCTCCGCGTTCCGACCTTTCGCACCCGCCGCAGCGCGCGCCCACCTCGAGATTCGGAGATTCGACGGCACGCCGCGACGGACATTACTGCGAACCTCGACGAGCAACTCGGTACTCGAGCGACTCATGATCCGTCTCCCTCGCGCGCCTCGTAAGCCTGCACGATACGCTGCACCAGCGGATGGCGTACGACGTCACGCGCCTCGAAGAACTGGAAGCCGACCCCCTGCACAGACCGTAGTACTTCGAGCACATGGCGCAGGCCCGAGAGTTTGCCTGCGGGTAGGTCGGTTTGTGTCACATCACCCGTCACGACGGCGCGAGAGCCGAATCCGATGCGAGTGAGGAACATCTTCATTTGCTCGACGGTGGTGTTCTGCGCCTCATCGAGAATGATGAACGAGTCGTTGAGAGACCGACCGCGCATGAACGCAAGCGGCGCCACTTCGATGACATTACGCTCGATGAGTTTGGCGACTCGATCAAAGCCCATCATTTCGTAGAGGGCGTCGTACATCGGGCGAAGATAAGGATCGACCTTCTGGGTGAGATCGCCCGGCAAGAAACCGAGACGCTCGCCCGCTTCCACGGCAGGACGGACGAGGACGATACGCCGCACTCGGTCAGACTGCAGCGCCTCAACAGCACACGCGACGGCGAGATAGGTTTTTCCGGTGCCCGCTGGGCCCACTCCGAAGGTGAGATCGTTACGGCGAATACGTCGCAGATACTCACGCTGATTGGGACCCCGAGCTCGGATGATGCCTCGCAAGGTACGCAATCCCATCTCGGCATCGTCAAGATCGTCGGCGCTCGAGGCGTCGGCGACTCCTGACGCATGACCTGCCTCGCCACGGACACTTCCTGGCGCAGGCACCACATCGTGATCGCGAAGTGCTAGATGGACGGTCTCAGGCGTCACGTCCTCGGTACGACTCAATCTGAACAGCTCGCGCAGTAACGACTCGGCGGCTGTTGCTTTGTCGCCTTGAATGCGGAATGCACTGCCACGACGACGCACCTCGACACCGAGTCGCGATTCGATGAGCCGCAGGTTTTCGTCGAGCGGGCCGCAGAGGTTGGCGAGTCGCTCGTTATCGGGAGGCTCGAGCGTGAACTCGCGCAGTCCGATGGAAGGAGAGTCAGCCATGGGCGCGCTCGGCCGCAACGAGTCGTCCGCGCAGCGAGTGAGGCCGTGCCTCGGTGATCTCGACATCGGCGAAACAACCGATGAGACGGGAAGGCCCCGGAAAGTTGACCCAACGATTGTCTTCAGTGCGGCCCGCAAGTTCTGACTCGTCTTTACGCGAGGGGCGCTCGATGAGCAGCCGCTGCACTGAGCCGACGAGCGATGCGCTGCGCGCACGAGCATTCTCTTCGAGGAGCGCCTGCAGCCGCATGAGACGCGCCTGTTTTTCTTCGTGCAGCACATCGTCGGGGAGCGAGGCAGCAGGCGTCCCGGGTCGACGGCTGTAGAGAAAGCTGAAGGATTGATCGATGTTGAGATCGCGCACGAGGGCCATCGTGGCTTCGAAATCGCGATCAGTCTCACCCGGAAATCCGACGATGAAGTCGGAGGTCACGGAGATGGTCGGTCTCACTTCACGGAGTTTACGGATACTTGCCTTGAACTCGAGCGCCGTATACCCGCGCTTCATGAGGGCGAGGACGCGATCGGAGCCCGACTGCACTGGGAGATGCAGATGATTGGCGAGTTTAGGGATGCTGGCATACGCCTCGATGAGACTATCGTCGAACTCGAGCGGGTGCGACGTGGTGAAGCGGATGCGCTCGACACCCTCGATGGCCGCCACGTGATGAAGCAAGGTCGCAAGATCGACGAGCGCGCCGTCGGACATGGCCCCTCGATACGCGTTCACGTTTTGACCCAGCAACGTGATTTCGCGAACGCCTTGCGCTGCGAGCTTGGCGACTTCTTCGATGACGGAATCGAGCGGACGACTGATTTCGTCGCCTCGCGTGTACGGTACGACACAAAAGCTGCAGTACTTGCTGCAACCTTCCATGATCGAAACGAAAGCGGTGGGACCCTCCGCGCGTGGCGCGGGAAGGTGATCGAATTTTTCGATCTCAGGGAAGCTCACATCGACCACCGCGCGCCCCTGCTGGCGCAGCTCGGAGATCATCTGCGGTAAACGATGCACGGTTTGTGGACCGAAGACGAGATCGACTTGAGGCGCCGCCTTGACGAGTTGATCTCCCTCTTGGCTTGCGACACACCCTCCGACGCCAATGATGACGTTCGGACGCAAATCTTTGATTTGCTTCCACTCGCCGAGCAAAGAAAAAACTTTGGACTCGGCTTTCTCGCGAACTGAGCAGGTGTTGACGAGCAGGACGTCGGCCTCTGCCGGGTTATCCGTAGCTTGCATGCCTGAACTGGCTGCGAGTACGTCGCCCATTCGGGCAGAGTCGTACTCGTTCATCTGACAACCGTAGGTCTTGATGTAGTACCGCGCGGTCGGAGGTCTGGAATCGTCCATGAGTCAGGCGTTCAGAGGTCGGAGCGAGGGGCTCAGAAAGGAATATCGTCGTCGAAGTCGTCTTTTTCGGTGCTGCTGCGAACGGGCTCGCCATCGGACTCGCCACCCGATGCACGACCACCGGAGGCACGACCCTCGCCACCCATGCCGCGACCGCCGCCGAGCATCTGCATTTCGTTGGCGACGATTTCGGTGGTGTAGCGATCGTTACCGTTTTTGTCTTGCCACTTGCGGGTGCGAAGGCGGCCTTCGATGTAGACCTGCGAACCCTTGCGCAGGTATTCGCCGGCGATTTCGGCGAGACGGCCGAACATGGCGACGCTGTGCCACTCGGTCTGCTCTTTCATTTCGCCGGACTGTTTGTCTTTCCAGCTCTCGGAGGTGGCGATGCGGAGGTTGCAGACCGTCATACCCGAGGGCATGGCCTTGGTGTCCGGGTCTTGCCCGAGGTTGCCGACGATGATGACTTTGTTGATGCCACGCGCCATGTTGAACCCTTCCGTTGAGCGGGCCCCTCGGACCGGCACACTCCCAGGACCCCAAGTGTTTCGGGGCGATGGGCGGGCGGGAGGTCGAAGGGCGGTGAAAACGAGCGCTCATTCTAATCGCCCCCCGCCCCCACTGCATCGCGAAAATCGCCCGGACCGGCCTAGAAACCCCTTTCGAGGGCCCCCCTCAGGGTTACACTAACCGGCTGTTTTTCTTGATTAATGCCCGCCCATGCAACCGATTCGGATACGCGGCGCCCGCACCCACAATCTGCGCAACCTCGATCTCGACATCCCTCGGGACCGGTTGGTCGTGGTGACGGGGCTGTCGGGGTCGGGCAAGTCGTCTCTCGCTTTCGACACGCTGTATGCCGAGGGCCAGCGGCGGTATGTCGAATCGCTGTCGGCCTACGCCCGTCAGTTCTTGTCCATGATGGACAAGCCCGACGTCGATCACATTGAGGGCCTGTCTCCGGCCATCGCCATCGAGCAGAAAGCAGCCTCTCACAACCCGCGATCGACCGTCGGTACGGTCACCGAAATTTACGATTACCTGAGGTTGTTGTTCGCTCGCGCGGGACTCCCACGCTGCCCCGATCACGACATTGCACTCGAAGCGCAGACGGTCAGCCAGATGGTTGATCAGGTGATGCGTCTTGGCGAAGGCACCGCGGTTCTCGTGTTGGCGCCGCTCGTGCAGCAACGCAAGGGAGATCACGAGACGGTGTTACGTGATCTTCAATCGCAAGGCTTCGTGCGCGCACGGATCAATGGTTCGGTCGTCGAACTCGAGCAAGCTCCCAAACTCGATCCGCGACGCAAGCACGACATCGAGGCCGTGGTCGATCGACTGCGCGTCAGGCCTGACGCCACTCAACGCCTCGCTGAATCCTTCGAGACTGCGCTGCGACTCTCCGAGGGCACCGTGCGCGTCGAGCCCATGGATGTCTCCGTGGATGCGAAAGCCAGTTCCGCGACGAGTCTGCTGTTCTCGAACCGCCATGCCTGCTCGAAATGCGGCTATGGCGTACCGCTGCTCGAACCGAAGATGTTCAGCTTCAATAGCCCTGCAGGTGCCTGCAAATCCTGTGACGGACTCGGGCAGCAAGAATTCTTTGATCCCGCGCGTGTCGTCGCGTTTCCGCATCTGTCGCTCGCGGGCGGTGCGGTGCGCGGCTGGGATCGGCATAACGCCCACTATCTTCAGCTCATCAGCACCCTCGCACAGCACTACGGTTTCGATATCGAAGAGCCATGGCAAGAACTACCGGAGAAAGTCCGAAACATCTTGCTGTACGGCAGCGGCGAAGAAGAAATCGAATTTCTTTATCCCCTTGCAAAAGGTCGACTCACGAAGCGAAGACATCCATTCGAGGGGATGCTGCGAAACATAGAGAGGCGCTATCGGGAAACAGACTCGCCTGCGGTACGCGAAGAACTCTCTCGCTATCAGGGATGGAGACCCTGCCCAGACTGCAGCGGCTGCCGCCTCAACAAGACGGCGCGCCATGTCTTCGTCGCGGGACGGTCACTTCCCGAGATCGCTCGGTTTCCGGTCGACGACGCTGCGAGATTCTTTGAAACGATGGAGCTTCCAGGCTGGCGCGGCGAGGTCGCCGGGAAAGTCGCTCGAGAAGTACTCGATCGATTGCGCTTTCTGGTCGATGTAGGCCTCGGCTATCTCACGCTCGATCGCGGCGCGGACTCGCTCTCGGGGGGCGAAGCACAGCGAATCAGGCTTGCGAGTCAGATCGGCTCAGGCCTCACGGGCGTGATGTACATCCTCGATGAACCGTCGATCGGTTTGCATCAGCGTGACAATTCCCGTCTTCTGGCGACGCTACATCGTCTGCGCGATCTCGGTAACACCGTCATCGTGGTCGAACACGATGAAGAAGCCATCCTATCCGCGGATCACGTGATCGACCTGGGGCCGGGCGCGGGTGTACACGGTGGGATGATCGTCGCGCAGGGTACGCCGTCCGATGTTCGCGGCAGCCCCGACTCGCTGACGGGCCGCTATTTGTCGGGCAAGCTGACCATTGCCGTCCCGCCCATGCGGACGCCCAGGCAGTCGTCGCGCGTGTTACGTCTGCTCGGCGCATCGGGTAATAACCTCAAGAATCTCGACGTGGAGATTCCGATCGGACTACTCACTTGCGTCACCGGCGTCTCAGGCTCCGGAAAAAGCACACTCATCAATGACACATTGTTACGCCGTGCAATCGCCGAACTCGGGGGCGGACCGAACGATGCGGCGCCCTGCCGAGCCTTACAGGGGCTCGAACATATCGATCGGGTGATCGACATCGACCAAAGTCCGCTCGGTCGCACGCCTCGCTCCAACCCGGCAACCTACACCGGCGTCTTCACGGGTCTGCGCGAGCTGTTCGCGCAAGTGCCGGAAGCGCGCAGCCGTGGTTACGACGCGGGTCGCTTCAGCTTCAATGTCAAAGGGGGGCGCTGCGAGGCCTGTCAGGGCGATGGCGTAATGCGCGTTGAAATGCACTTCCTGCCGGATGTGTACGTGCCCTGTGATGTCTGTCGCGGCAAACGCTACAACCGCGAGACGTTGGAAATTCTTTATCGCGGTAAAAGTATCCAAGATGTGTTGGAGATGACCATCGAGGACGCGGGTCGATTCTTTCAAAATATTCCAGCTGTACAGCCCAAGTTACAAACGCTACTCGATGTGGGCTTGGGCTATTTGCGACTCGGTCAGAACGCGACCACGCTCTCCGGCGGCGAGGCGCAGCGCGTGAAGCTCGCGCGAGAACTCGCCAAGCGCGCAACGGGTCGCACGTTATACGTGCTGGACGAGCCGACGACGGGTCTGCATTTCCACGACGTTGCCCAACTGCTCGGGGTGCTGCAACGATTGCGCGACGAAGGGAACACCGTCGTCGTCATCGAGCACAATCTTGATGTCATCAAGACCGCGGACTGGCTGATCGATCTCGGTCCGGAGGGTGGATCAGCGGGCGGTGAGATCATCGCGATCGGCACGCCTGAAGAGGTCGCGCGCATCGCCGCCTCACATACCGGGCGCTATCTCGCCCCTTTACTCAAAAAACGCTGAACGACTTCACCTCGTTCTCGACGCTCATCGACAGCACCCGGCGCGTATCGACTCGTCACTCGTCTCCAAAATGCGATGGCACGCGCGTCGCTCGAAAGCGAGCGAACCTCCCAGCGGCCCTCGAATCGATCGAACAACAGACGCGCTGCGGCCGCACCAACGCCCAGCGCTCGGTACTCGGGGATGACGTAGAACTCGAGAAGCAGATAAAGAGACGTGGATTCTCGAGTCACCTGACGTTGCAGCACTACGAATCCGACAGACTGATCATCCCGCTCGATCGAGAGAATCTCTCGATCCGATTCACTCAACAACGCCGCGGCGCGAGAGACGACCGACGCGAGATCGTCGGCAGACGCGCCCATCTCGGAAAGCCAAAGCGTTTGAGCGTGCGCGAACCAGTCGCGCCCGCGAGCGGAATGACGGACGTCACGAAGTACGACAGGCATGAAAGCAAGGCACGATACAAAAAAAGAACCCGGGAGATGGCGAGCCATCATCCCGGGTTCGTTTGGGAGCTTAACGCTCCCGATCAGTGATTTCCTTGACGGAAATTACTGAGCGGCCGGAGCGGCCTCGGCCGGAGCAGCAGCGGCGTCAGCCGGAGCAGCCTCGGCAGGAGCAGCGGCGTCAGCCGGAGCAGCCTCAGGGGCGGCCTCAGCCGGAGCCTCGGCAGCCGGAGCTTCGGCCGGAGCCTCAGCAGGCTTGCCACCGCAAGCGGTCAGAGCGAACGCGGCCAGAAGGGCGCTAAGAGCGAGCTTCGTCTTCATTTTGAAATTACCCCAAAAAGTAAGAGACAGATGTTAAACAAACAACCTAGCTAGTTTGTCTGGCGACCGAAATCGCGCGGGAATTGTATAGGCTTTTTACAGGTGTGGGAATGACCTTCCCCTCGCCCGGTGGGTAGCCGGGACCACCTGCTTCAGGACCGTCTGGAGCCGTACAATCCGAAACCGCCCCCCGCCAAGACCGGGCAAAGCCGTCTTCTTGAGGATCCCATGCTCCAAAACGACCTGACCCCGCTCCATGCCGCCCACCTCGCCGAGGTGATCCGACGGACCAGCGAGGCACTGTCCCGCAGCGGTTTTGACGGGATCATCCTGCAATCGGGCGAACCCCTCGGACTCTTCCAAGATGACCAGCACTACCCCTTCAAGGCCCACCCGCCGTTCAAGTGGTGGGTCCCCTTAGCGGAGGCGTCGGGCTCTTTGGTGCATTTTCAGCCCGGCCGCCGCCCCCGGCTTCTGTTCCATGCTGCAACCGACTTTTGGTACCAGCCCGCTGAGCTGCCGAAAGGAGGGTGGACAGAGCAGTTCGATGTCGTCGTGGCCCACTCCTTAGAGGAGGCGCGTGCCGCCCTGCCCCGTAATCTCACCAAGACGGCCTGGATCGGTGACGCCCTGGCCGAACTCGGGGCCTGGGGTCTTGCGGCGATCAACCCGCCCGAACTCATCCGCCACCTCGATTTCGCTCGAGCCCGTAAGACCCCCTATGAAATCGACTGCCTCGCGGAGGCCAACCGGATCGGCGCTCGAGGACATCGGGCAGCACAGCAGTGCTTCCGAGCAGGCGGGACGGAGTACGAGATCCATCAGGCCTTCGTCGGAGCCTGCGGACAGCGAGAGCACGAGTTACCGTACAACGCGATCGTCGCGCTCAACGAATCGGCGTCCGTGCTGCACTACCAAGTGCTGCGTCGCGATAAACCCACCAAGCATCGGTCGCTCTTGATCGATGCGGGCGCGAGCTTCGCAGGCTACGGCAGCGACATCACCCGCACCAGCGTCGCCGATGACGGAGAGTTCTCCGTCCTCGTCTCAAAAATGGACGAATTGCAGCGCGGTCTTTGTGCGCTCACGAAACCGGGAACGGACTGGCGAGACATTCATGCAGCCGCCGTCGAGCGCATCACCGTGTTGCTGTGCGAATCCGGCGTACTGCGCTGCAGCGCAAGCGAAGCGCTCGAGTCGGGGGCGTCACGGCTCTTTTTCCCACATGGTATCGGACACCTACTCGGACTGCAGGTTCACGATGTAGGAGGAACGATGGCCGATGCCGAAGGCGGCACGATATCGAAGCCCCCACGTGATCCGGCACTCCGCCTGACCCGCAAACTCGAACCCGGGTTCGTCGTGACGATGGAGCCCGGCCTCTACTTTATCGAGGCGCTGCTCGGCCCTGCGCAATCGGGGCCGCATGCCTCGCGCATCGACTGGTCTCGCGTCGCGGCATTCAAGACTTATGGCGGGATTCGAATCGAGGACAATCTCGCGGTCACGGAATCCGGCTGCGATAACCTCACACGAGCGGCTTTCAGCCTCGCCTGATCAACGCTGTTTGAGCAGATCGCGGATTTCTTCGAGCAGCACTTCGCTGCGCGGGGGCGGCGCAGCCACGGCCGCGGGAGCAGGCTCTGGCCGATTGAGGCGGTTGATCGCCTTGATCGCGAGAAATAGCGCCATGGCGATGATGGTGAAGTCGAACAAGGTCTGCAGGAGGGCGCCCCACCTCAAGATGATTTCGCTTCCGTCCGGCCCAACGCCGAGTGAGGTCCCGAGCTGATCGAACGATACGCTGCCCGCTGCCTTGCCGAGTAAGGGCATCATCACATCGCCCACCAACGAGGACACGATCTTGCCGAATGCGGCACCGATCACGACACCCACCGCGAGGTCGATGACGTTACCCCGCATCGCGAATTCACGAAATTCTTTGAGAATGCTCATTACCGCCTCCCAGAAACACGAAGACCGACGTCCAGGATGGGCGTCGGTCTTCAATGATTAGCAGGCTTGGCGGTCTCCCCGCAACACCGGAGTGCCGGGGAGGTATCCCGCAGAGCGGAGTCTTACGGTCAGGCGGCGGCCTTGCGAGCGCGCGGCTTGGCAGCCGACTTCGACTTGGCCTTCTTCTTGGTGCTCTTGCCCTCAGTCGCGTCATCCGTCGCGGCAGGTGCAGCGGCCTGATCCACCAACTGCATGAGTGCCATCGGCGCGGAGTCTCCAGCGCGCGGCATCATACGAAGGATGCGCGTGTAGCCACCGGCACGAGCCTTGAAGCGCGGACCCAGATCGCCAAACAGTTTTTCGACGACTGCGGTGTCGCGAAGACGCGCGAACGCCAAACGGCGACGCGCCTCGCTGTCGGTCTTGGCGAGCGTGATGAGCGGTTCGACCACTCGACGCAGCTCCTTGGCCTTCGGCAACGTGGTGCGGATTGTCTCGTAACGCAACAGCGCAACGCTCATGTTGCGCATCAGCGCATGGCGATGCGGAGCATTTCGCGACAGTTGCCGCCCTGAAAGTCGATGACGCATAAAAAAACCTCGATGAATCAGTCGTGGGAAGCCGTCAACCGGCTACCCTCGATCACATCAAACCGCTACCGCGATCTTCCTCATGGCGCAGACCCGACGGCGGCCAGCCATCGAGACGCATGCCGAGCATCAGGCCGTGGCTCTGCAGCACTTCCTTGATCTCGGTGAGCGACTTCTTACCCAGATTCGGCGTACGCAGCAGCTCAACTTCAGTGCGCTGCACGAGATCGCCGATGTAATGGATGTTCTCCGCCTTGAGACAGTTGGCGCTGCGAACCGTGAGCTCCAGCTCGTCGACCGGACGCAACAAGATTGGATCGAACTGCGCAGCCTCAGACTTGCCGGCGCCCTCCTCCTCACCCTGCAGGTCGACGAACACGGACAGCTGATCTTTGAGGATGCTGCCGGCACGACGAATCGCCTCTTCGGCGTCGATCGTTCCGTTCGTCTCGATGTCGAGAATGAGCTTGTCGAGATCGGTGCGCTGCTCGACACGAGCCGCATCCACCGAATAGGTGACGCGACGGATCGGGCTGAACGACGCATCGAGCTGCAGGCGGCCGATGGGACGAGTCGCCTCGTCGAAAGCGACGCGCTGCGCAGCCGGACGATAACCACGTCCACGCTCGACGCGCAGCACCATGTTGAGCTCGCCCGCCTTGGTCAGGTTTGCGATGACGAGTTCGGGGTTCACCACCTCGACATCGTGATCGGTCTGGATGTCACCCGCGGTGACCGGTCCCGGACCCTTCTTGGACAGGCGCAGCTCAGCCGAATCGCGGCTGTGCATACGAATTGCCACCTGCTTGAGGTTGAGAAGGATGTCGACGACGTCCTCCTGAACACCCTCGATGCTGGTGTACTCGTGAAGCACACCCTCGATCTCTGCTTCGGTGATTGCAGCACCGGGCATTGACGAGAGCAGCACACGACGCAGTGCGTTGCCGAGCGTATGGCCGAAGCCTCGCTCGAACGGCTCGATGACGACGCGCGCCTGACGCGGCGCCAAGGGACTCACCTTGACGACACGCGGCTTGAGGAATTCGCTAACGGATCCTTGCATATTCAAACCCTCTCTCCTGTCCCGAGCATTACTTCGAGTACAACTCGACGACCAGGTTTTCGTTGATATCGGGCAGGATTTCGTCCCGCGCCGGCACCTGCTTGAAAACGCCCTTCATTTCTTTGTCGTTGACCTCGACCCACTCGGGGAGGCCGACCTGCGTCGCGATCTGCATCGCGTTCTGGATGCGCAACTGCTTGCGCGCCTTTTCGCGGATCTGCACGACATCGCCCGCACGCATTTGGTACGACGGAATCGTCACGACTTCGCCGTTGACCTCGATGCCTTTGTGGCTGACGAGCTGACGTGCTTCGGAGCGCGTGGCGGCGAAACCCATGCGGTATACGACGTTATCGAGACGCGACTCGAGGAGCTTCAGCAGGTTCTCACCCGTTGAACCCGAGCGGCGAGCCGCCTCGGTGTAGTAGTTGGCGAACTGACGCTCGAGCACGCCATACATACGACGAAGCTTTTGCTTCTCGCGCAGCTGGCTGCCGTATTCCGACAGGCGCGCCTTGCGCTCACCCTTGATGCCACCCGGCGGCACCTGGAGCTTGCACTTGGATTCGAGCGGCTTGACGCCACTCTTCAAAAACAGATCAGTGCCTTCGCGGCGAGCGAGTTTGCACTTCGGACCAATATAACGGGCCATCTTTGATACCTCTTGCGGCGCGGCGTCAGACGCGACGCTTCTTGGGCGGACGACAGCCGTTATGCGGAATCGGCGTGACGTCGAAAATGCTGGTGATCTTCAGGCCGCAATTGTTGAGGGCGCGAACGGCAGATTCGCGACCCGGGCCGGGACCCGCCACGCGGACCTCGACATTGCGCAGACCATGCTCCTGAGCGGCCGTGCCCGCCTTCTCGGCAGCCACCTGGGCGGCGAAAGGAGTCGATTTGCGCGAACCGCGGAAGCCCGAGCCACCGGAAGTCGCCCAGGACAGCGTGTTGCCCTGACGATCGGTGATCGTGACGATCGTGTTGTTGAACGAAGCATGAATGTGCGCGATACCGTCGAGCACGTTCTTGCGTGCCTTCTTCGGCTTCTTCGCGCCCGCTGCGGCGTTCGACTGTTGCTGCTTTTGTTCTGCCATGTGCTTGTGCCTGCTGAGCTAGCTGGTGTGGGCTGAAACGATCAAGCCTTGCCCGGGGGCGCGTTGAGCTTGACGGCCTGCTTGCGCGGACCCTTGCGCGTGCGCGCATTGGTTCGCGTGCGCTGACCGCGGACCGGCAGACCCTTTCGGTGGCGCATGCCACGATAGGTTCCAAGATCCATCAGACGTTTGATGTTCATCGAGACTTCGCGACGCAGGTCACCCTCGACGAGACCCTTGGCGATCTGCGCGCGCAGCGCATTCACCTCGGACTCGGTGAGGTCTTTGACCTTCGTCGTCGGATCGACGCCTGCGGCTTCGCAGACGGCGCGCGAACGACTCTTACCCACACCGAAGATGTGAGTCAGGCCGATGACCACGTGCTTGTTCATCGGGATGTTTATTCCGGCGATACGTGCCATGTTTGCTGCCCCGAAGCCGCAAAAAGCGCGGCATTCTACTTAAATACCCTTGGTTCTCAACCCTGCCGCTGCTTGTGCCGCGGATCTTTGCAGATCACGTAGACGACGCCACGTCGCCGCACGATCTTGCAGTCCTTACAAATCTTTTTTACTGACGGACGAACTTTCATGAGCCTTACCCTTTAGTTCACTGCGGCGCGCCGCCGCGTCCATAGCCCATCAGATTGGCCTGCTTGAGCAGACCCGGATACTGGTGGGACATCAAATGCGCCTGCAGCTGAGCCATGAAGTCCATGGCCACCACCACGACGATCAGCAGCGAGGTACCGCCGAATACGAACGGCACTCCACCCTCAGAAATCATGAGTTCCGGAATGAGGCAGACACCGGCGACATAGAGCGCGCCCCAGAGCGTGAGCCGTGTGAGCACTTTGTCGATGTACTCGCCGGTCTGTTGACCCGGACGAATACCCGGAATGAAGGCGCCCGACTTCTTGAGATTCTCGGAGGTCTCACGCGCGTTGAACACGAGCGCCGTGTAGAAGAAGCAGAAGAAGATGATGAGAGCGGCGTACAACACGAGATGCAGCGGCTGACCGTAACCGAGCGCTGCAGCAACGTTTTGCAGGATCTCGGAGGCTCGGCCTTCACCCGTACCAAAGAATTGCGCGATCGTCGCCGGGAAGAGCAACAGACTCGAGGCGAAGATCGGCGGGATCACACCCGACATGTTGAGCTTGAACGGCAAGTGACTCGTCTGGCCCGCCAGCACGCGACGACCGACTTGACGCTTGGCGTAATGAACAGCGATGCGACGCTGCGAGCGCTCGACATAGACGCAGAAGGCCGTCACACCCAGAACCATCACGATCAGGACGAGCGCGAAGATGCCCGACATTTCGCCGGTGTTGACCGACTCAACCGTGCGGCCCACCGCGCTCGGCAGTCCCGCGATGATGCCGGCAAGGATGATCATGGAGATACCGTTGCCGATGCCGCGCTCAGTGACCTGTTCGCCGAGCCACATCAAGAACATCGTACCCGTCGTCATCGTGACGGTCGCGATGAAGAGAAACGCCCAGCCACCCACCATCACCATGCCCCCGTTCTGCAGCGCAACCGCCGCGCCCAACGACTGGAAGACAGCGAGGATGACCGTGAAGTAACGAGTGATCTGTGTGATCTTGCGACGCCCCGACTCGCCTTCCTTGCGGTACTCCTCCCAAGGCGGATAGATCATCGAGGCCATCTGCACGATGATCGAGGCCGAGATGTACGGCATCACACCCATCGCGAAGATCGACAAGCGCTCCATGGCGCCGCCCGAGAACATATTGACGATGCCGAGGATGGTGCCCTGGTTTTCTTCAAAGAAACGGGCGACCTCGGCCGGATTGATACCCGGAACCGGGATGAAGGTTCCGATGCGGTAGACGATCAGGGCGCCGAGCAGGAACAGCAGGCGCACACGAACCTCGCCGAAACGCGTTGCGTCCGCGAGAGTTGCTGCCGGATTGCCTACACCTGATGCCACTTAAATATTGGTCCTGTTGAAACTGTAACTACGTTGAGAATCGATCAGGCTTCGATGCGGCCACCCGCCGCTTCGATCGCCGCCTTCGCTCCCTTCGTCGCGCCCACGCCCTTCAGCGTGACTGCCTTCTTGATCTCTCCCGAGAGAACGACCTTCGCGACTTCCGTGAAGACCGGGACGATGTTCGCCGCCTTGAGGGCTGCGAGATCGATCACGGCCGCACTCACCTTCGCGAGCTCATCGAGACGTACTTCGGCACGGGTCGCCTTCATCGCAGAGCGAAAGCCCACTTTGGGCAATCGACGCTGCAGCGGCATCTGACCGCCTTCGAAGCCAACCTTATGATAACCGCCCTTGCGCGCACGCTGTCCCTTGACGCCACGACCGCAGGTTTTGCCCTGACCGGCTGAGGCACCGCGACCGACGCGTAGGGGCTTACGCTTGGAACCCGCGGCGGGCTTGATGGTGTTGATACGCATCTCGTTACTCTCCTTGAACCGCGAGCAGATGACGCGCGGTACGGATCAGCCCACGAATCGCCGGTGTGTCCGCAACGGTGACCGTCTGGTGCCGCTTGCGCAGACCGAGTCCGCGAACCGACTGCGCGATGTTCGCGAGCTGGCCGTGAACGCTCTTCTTTAGAGTGACTTTCAGCTGCTTGGTCGCCATGACTATTAACCCATGATCTCTTCGAGGGACTTGCCGCGCTTCGCAGCGATGTCTTCGGGCGAACGCACCGAGGCGAGCGCCTTGACCGTCGCACGTACGACGTTGATCGCGTTACGCGAACCGTAACTCTTGGCAAGCACGTTACGAACGCCTGCGCACTCGAGCACCGCGCGCATACCGCCACCAGCGATGACACCCGTACCATCCGAGGCCGGCTGCATCAGCACGCGAGTGGCGCCGTGGCTGCCCTTCACTGAGTAGTGCAGCGTCTCGTTACGGAGCGAAACATTGACCATATTCTTACGCGCAGCGGCCATCGCCTTCGAAATGGCGACTGGAACTTCGCGCGCCTTACCGAAACCGAAACCCACGCGGCCGGCGCCATCGCCCACCACGGTGAGTGCGGTGAAGCCGAACTGACGTCCGCCTTTGACCGTCTTGGAGGTTCGGTTCACGGCGACGAGCTTTTCGAGATACTCGTCGGTGGCCTGGGATTTTTCGACACGTGCCATAGGGGATGTCCTGCCTTAAAACTCTAGGCCCGCTTCACGCGCGGCCTCGGCCAGCGCTTTCACGCGACCGTGATACATGAAACCTGCTCGATCGAACGCAACGCGAGAGATGCCCGCAGCCTTCGCTCGCTCGGCGATCGCGCGGCCAACAGCCTTCGCGGCGTCGACGTTACCGGTGCTCGTGAGGCCGTTCGCCACGGCGTCTTGAACAGTGGACGCCGCGACCAGCACTTTCGCGCCACTCGAATCGAACACCTGCGCGTAGATGTGACGCGGCGTGCGATGAATGGTGAGACGTGGCTGACCCAACTCGCGAATCTTCGCGCGGGTTCGCACGGCACGGCGCTGACGCCGCTCTTTTTTGGTGATCTGCATTGCTCGATCCTCGTTCCGCGCGCTTACTTCTTCTTGCCTTCCTTGAGGGTGATCTGCTCGCCTGCATAACGAACACCCTTGCCCTTGTACGGCTCGGGGGGACGCAGGTTGCGGATCTCGGAGGCCAACTGGCCCACGCGCTGCTTGTCAGTGCCCTTGATGATGATTTCGGTCTGGCTCGGCGCTTCGACGGTGATGCCCTCGGGCATGTCGACGACCACCGGGTGCGAGAAACCGAGGGTGAGGTTCAGGGCCTTGCCCTGCACCGCCGCACGGTAACCGACGCCGACGAGCTCGAGCTTGCGCTCGTAACCCTTCGACACGCCGACCACGGAATTGGCGAGATGCGCGCGCGTCGCACCCGCCTGCATGCGGTTGCTCGCGTCGTACTTCACCTCGAGACTCTTGTCTGCTTGGACGACCGTCACACCGCCACTCAGCGGCACGGACAACGTCCCCTTCGCACCCTTCAGCGTGACCGCTTCGGAAGTGATCGTGGCGCTGACGCCCTGCGGCAGCTCGACCGGTTGTTTTGCTACACGACTCATGTTCGATTCCTCAGGCGACGATGCAGAGGACTTCGCCACCCTGACCGATGGCGCGGGCCTGCTTGTCCGTCATGACACCTTTTGGGGTCGAGACGATCACGGTGCCCATGCCACCCAACACCTTCGGCAACTCGTCCTTGCCGCGATAGATGCGCAGGCCGGGACGCGAGACGCGCTCGAGGCGATCGATGACGGGACGTCCGTCGAAATATTTGAGCGCGATGGTGATCGTGCTCTTGCCGCCGTCCGAGGCGATGCGGAAATCCGCAACGTAGCCCTCGTCCTTCAGCACCTTGAGAACCGCCTGCTTCAAACGCGACGAACCGACGCTCACTTCGCTCTTGCGAGCGAGTTGTGCGTTGCGGATGCGGGTCAGCAGATCGGCAATGGGATCAGTCATGCTCATATGGCGCGCGCTCCTACCAGCTCGCCTTCGACACGCCGGGCAGTTCGCCGCGGCTTACGGTCTCGCGGATCTTCACCCGCGAGAGTCCGAACTTGCGGTACACACCACGCGGACGACCCGTGATGGCGCAGCGGCGACGGCCGCGGCTCGGGCTCGCGTCACGCGGCATCTTCTGCAGCGCAACCTGCGCAGCAGCGCGATCTTCTGGAGACGTACGCGGACTGCGGATCGCCTCTTTCAGCTTCGCTCGCTTCGCGGCGTGTTTCTTGGCGGTTTCGGCGCGACGCTTCTCGCGCTCGACCATGCTCGTCTTGGCCATGTGCTTCGCTGCCCTATTACTTACGGAAGGGGAACTGAAAGGCTTCGAGCAGAGCTCGACCCGCCTTATCGTCCTTCGCCGTGGTGGTGATGGTGATGTCCATGCCCCGAATCTGGTCGATTTGGTCGTACTGGATTTCGGGGAAGATGATTTGCTCTTTAACGCCCATGTTGTAGTTGCCACGTCCGTCGAACGAACGCGGCGACACACCACGGAAGTCGCGGATACGCGGCATCGCAACGCTGATGAGGCGATCGAGAAACTCGTACATGCGCTCGCCACGCAGCGTGACCTTGCAGCCGATCGCGAGGCCTTCACGAACCTTGAACGAAGCGATCGACTTGCGCGCCTGACAGAGTACCGGCTTCTGACCAGTGATCTTGGCGAGATCGCCTGCAGCGGCCTCGATGACTTTCTTGTCGGCGACCGCTTCGCCCACGCCCATATTGACCGTGATCTTGACGATCTTCGGCACTTCCATCGCGTTCTCGATGCCGAGCTCCTTGCGGAGCTGCGGAACGATCTTCTCGCGGTAAATGTTTTGCAGCCTTGCCATGTTGGTTGCCCTGGTGGATCGACGCTTACGCGTCGATCATCTCTCCGTTGGACTTAAAGAAACGGACGCGCTTGCCATCCGCGAGGCGCTTCACGCCCACACGACCAGCCTTCTGCGTTCCGGGATTGAACAGCGCAACCTTCGACACGTGCAGCGGAGCTTCCTTCTCGAGGATGCCGCCCGGCTTGTTCTGCTGCGGGTTGCCACGCGTGTGACGCTTGACGCGATTGATGTTCTCGACGATCAAGGTGTCGTTATCGAGCACGCTCACCACGGCGCCCTTGCGACCTTTGTCGCGGCCCGAGATGACGATGACGTTGTCGCCCTTGCGGATCTTTCTCATGGCGATATTCCTCAGAGCACTTCCGGCGCCAGCGAGATGATCTTCATGAACTGCGCGGTACGCAGCTCACGAGTCACCGGTCCGAAGATACGGGTGCCGATCGGCTCGAGCTTGTTGGTAAGCAGTACGGCGGCATTGCCGTCGAACTTGATGAGCGAACCGTCAGGACGGCGCACGCCACGACGGGTGCGGACGACGACGGCGTCGTAGACCTCACCCTTCTTGACCTTGCCGCGCGGGATCGCATCTTTGACAGATACTTTGATGACATCGCCCACGGCAGCGTAACGACGGCGCGTGCCGCCCATTACTTTGATACACATGAGGGTCTTGGCGCCGCTGTTGTCAGCGGCATTGAGGATGGATTGCAGCTGGATCACGACGCACGCTCCACGACGGCCACGAGCCGCCAGGACTTGCTGCGCGACAGCGGACGGCACTCCGCGATCGTCACGGTGTCACCTTCGCGCGACTGATTCGTCTCGTCGTGGGCAAGCAGCTTCGTGGTACGGCGAATGTACTTGCCGTAACGCGGATGCTTGACCAGACGCTCGACCTCGACCGCGATGGTCTTGTTCATTTTGTTGCTCACGACGCGACCGGTGAGGGTGCGCAGTGACTTGGATTCGGTGGCAGTTGCAGTAGTCATGGATTACTTCCCCGACGCCTTGGCGGCAGTCGCCTGCTCGGCGAGTACCGTCTTGAGACGCGCGATGTCCTTGCGGACGCGACCGAAGTCATTCGGCTTCACCGTCTGACCCGTCGCGCGCTGCATACGCAGCGAAAACTGCTCGCGCCGAAGCTTGAGAAGTTCTTCGTTGAGTTCTTTAGCGGCTTTGCCGCGCAATTCTTTGGCGTTCATGTCAACGTACCTGTCGCTTCACGAACGAGGTGGTCACCGAGAGCTTGGCGCCGGCGAGACGGAATGCCTCGCGAGCGGTCTTCTCGTCCACCCCTTCCATTTCGAAGAGAACCTTGCCCGGCTTCACCTTGGCGACCCAGTACTCGACGTTGCCCTTACCCGCGCCCATGCGGACTTCGAGAGGCTTCTTCGAGATGGGCACGTCCGGGAAGACGCGGATCCAGATCTGACCACCGCGCTTGACGTGACGGGCCATCGCACGACGCGCCGCTTCGATTTCGCGGGCCGTCATGCGCGCACGCTCAGTCGCCTTCAGGCCGAAGTCGCCGAAAGCCACGGAGTTTCCACGCTGCGCAAGTCCAGCGTTGTCGCCTTTGAACTGCTTGCGGTATTTGGTTCGCTTGGGTTGCATCATGGGTGCAAATCCTCAGATCCTGATCACGAAGCCGTCGCGGCCGCAGCCGGCGCAGCATCAGTGGCAGGGTTGGCCGCGGCATCCGCTTCGACAGTCTTCGAGAGATCTTCCTTGTCGAACACTTCGCCTTTGAAGATCCAGACCTTGACGCCGATCACTCCGTACGTGGTGCGAGCTTCGCCGAAGCCGTAGTCGATGTCGGCGCGGAACGTGTGCAGCGGAATACGACCTTCACGCGACCACTCGGTGCGAGCGATCTCGGCGCCGTTGAGGCGACCGGACAAACGCACTTTGATGCCAAGAGCGCCGCTGCGCATCGTGCTCATCACGGCGCGCTTCATGGCGCGGCGGAACATCACGCGCTTTTCGATCTGCTGAGCGATGCCATCGGCCACGAGCTGAGCGTCGAGCTCGGGCTTGCGGATCTCGGCGATGTTGAGACGAATGTCGGCGACCGGACGACCGAGCAGGGTCGCCGTTTCGGCGCGCAGCTTCTCGATGTCCTCACCCTTCTTGCCGATGACGATGCCGGGACGCGCCGTCTCTATCGTGATGTTGACCTTGTTGGCCGCACGCTCGATCTGGATGCGCGAGACCGAAGCCTCGGCGAGCTTCTTGCGCAGGAAGGTTCGCACGCGGAAGTCGGTGTGCACGAGTTGCGGGAACAGCTTCTTGCCGGCATACCACTTCGAGGTCCACTCGCGGGTGATACCGAGACGAATGCCGATCGGATTGACTTTCTGGCCCATGGATCAGTCCTTCCTGCCGTCGCTCACTACGACGGTGATGTGGCTGTTGCGCTTCACGATGCGGGCACCGCGACCCTTGGCGCGAGCGGCGAAGCGCTTCAGCACCGGAGCGGTATCCACCATGATTCGGTGAACTTTGAGTTCGTCGATATCGGCGCCGTTGTTGTTTTCGGCGTTCGCGATCGCAGACTCGAGAACTTTGAGAACGATCTCAGCGCCTTTCTTTGGCATGAAGCGCAGCGTGGCGAGCGCGTTGCCCACCGGCTTGCCGCGCACCACATCGGCGACGAGGCGGCATTTCTGCGGAGAGATGCGCGCGTGCTTGAGTTTTGCCGTGACTTCCATTGATTGCTCCTGGCTCAGGCCGCGACCTTCTTGTCGCCCGAGTGCCCCTTGAAGGTACGCGTCGGAGCGAACTCGCCAAGCTTGTGGCCCACCATGTTCTCGGTGACGAGAACGGGGATGTGCTGCTTGCCGTTGTGAACCGCAATGGTGAGACCCACCATCTCGGGAACGACCATCGAGCGGCGCGACCAGGTCTTGATCGGCTTACGATCGTTCTTGGCAGCGGCGGTCTGCACTTTCTTTGAGAGGTGCAGATCGACGAACGGACCTTTCTTCAGTGAACGAGGCACTTTTGACTCCTGAACTTACCGGACCGCTCAGCGGACCTTGTTCTGCCGACGCTGCACGATCATGTGATTCGTGCGCTTGTTGGTTCGGGTCTTCTTACCCTTCGTGTTCCAGCCCCAAGGCGAAACGGGGTGCGGATTACCCTGGCCAGACTTACCTTCACCACCACCGTGCGGGTGATCGACCGGGTTCATGGCAAGACCACGTACCGTCGGTCGGATGCCACGCCAACGCTTCGCACCCGCCTTGCCGTAGCTACGCAGGTTGTGCTCGTCGTTGCTGACTTCGCCGATCGTGGCGCGGCAGTCGATGTGAACTTTGCGCGTCTCGCCAGACTTCAATCGGATGTAGGCATAAATGCCTTCGCGAGCGGTGTACTGAACGGAGCTTCCCGCGCTGCGCGCAAGCTGACCGCCCGCGCCCGGCTTCAATTCGACGTTGTGTACGGTCGAACCGACGGGGATGTGACGCAGCTGCATCGCGTTGCCCGCCTTGATCGGCGAATCGGCACCGGAGCGAATTTCATCGCCCGGGACGACGCCCTTCGGCGCGAGGATGTAGCGACGCTCACCGTCGAGATATTTGACGAGAGCGATATGGCTCGTGCGGTTCGGATCGTGCTCGACACGCTCGACGACACCCTTGATGCCGTCTTTGTCGCGCTTGAGGTCAATGATGCGGTACTTGTGTCGTGATCCACCGCCCTTGTGACGCGTGGTGATCCGACCGACGTTGTTACGACCGCCCGTCTTGGACTGGCGCTCGGTCAACGGCTCGTACGGACCGCCCTTCCAAAGGTGGGACTTATCGATCTTGACGACGAACCGGGTACCCGGTGACGTCGGCTTGGATTTGACGAGTGCCATTAGGCTTTCCTCGCTTCGTAGTCGATGGTCTGGCCCGGCGCGAGTCGCACGTAGGCTTTCTTCCAATCTTGGGTGCGGCCCGGGGTCTTGCCGAAGCGACGAACCTTGCCCGGCTCGTTGACGACGTTCACCGACTGCACCTTCACCTGGAACATGAGTTCCACGGCAGCCTTGATGTCAGGCTTGGAGGCATCACGGCGAACGCGGAACGCGTACTGGTTGGAATCCTGCATCGCGAGCGCCGTCTTTTCGGTGACGTGCGGGGCGACCAGCACGTTGATGAGACGCTCTTGGCTCAACTTGGTCACGGCGCTCATTGCAGGCGCTCCTCGATCATCTTCACGGCGCCGACGGTCATCAGCACCTTGTCGTAGCTCGCGAGCGCGAGCGGATTGAGCGCGGTGACCGGCAGCACGTCGACGTGCGGCAGGTTGCGCGCGGCCAGAAACAGTTTTTCGTCGATGGCCTCGACGACGATGAGCACGTTGTCGAGCGACATCGACTTCAACTGTGCCGCCAGCAAACGCGTCTTCGGCGCCTCGAGACCGATGCCGTTCGTCACGACCAAACGGTCTTGGCGGACGAGCTCGGAGAGCATCGAGCGCAGCGCGCCGCGATACATCTTACGATTGACCTTTTGCTCGAAGCTGCGCGGCTTCGCGGCGAAGGCGCGACCACCACCCACCCAAATCGGGCTGCGGATGGAGCCGGCACGAGCCTGACCGGAACCCTTCTGGCTCCAGGGCTTCTTGCCGCCGCCACTCACCTCGGCCTTGGTCTTCTGGGCTTTGGTGCCCGAACGACCGGCGTTGCGGTAAGCCGTAACGACCTGGTGGACCAGCGCTTCGTTGTATTCGGTGCCGAACGTGGCGTCCGACAGTTGCAGCTCATTGGAGCCGCCAGCGATCTTGATCTTCATGACCTGTGCGCTCCCGATCACTTCTTGGCAGGAGCCGCTTTAGCAGCGCCTGCGCCCTTGGTCGGAATGATTCGCTTGCGCTTGGCAAGACGGGCCGCCTTCACGGACGGACGTACCACGACCTGACCCCCCTCGGAGCCCGGAACGGCGCCGCGGATCAAGATCAGGTTGCGCTCGACATCGACCTCAACGACCTTGAGGTTCTCGATCGTGCGGCGGTCGACACCCATGTGGCCCGACATGCGCTTGCCCTGGAATACGCGGCCCGGCGTCTGACGCTGGCCGATGGATCCAGGCGTACGGTGAGACACGGACACACCGTGCGAGGCATGGTGACCGGCGAAGTTGTGACGCTTCATGGTGCCCGCGAAGCCCTTACCGATCGTCGTTCCGGTGACATCGACGACCTGGCCCGCTTGGAAGTGGTCCGCCTTGATCTCGGCGCCCACGGCGAGGCCTTCGCCCTCTTTGTCGACGAGGCGGAACTCGAGCAGCGCTTTGCCCGGCGCCGTGCCGGCCTTAGCGTAGTGCCCGGCTGCGGCTTTGCCGACGAGCTGGGGACGGCGACTGCCGTACGTGACTTGAACGGCGCGATAGCCGTCCTTTTCAAGGGATTTGACCTGGGTCACTCGGTTCGGAAGAACCTCAATGACGGTCACGGGGATGGATTCCCCCGCATCCGTGAACACACGGGTCATGCCGCACTTGCGGCCGACAAGACCGATTGCCATGTACCTATCTCCTGCGCCTACTGCGATTGGCAGGCGCAACAAACCTGTTTTCGAACCGTTCGGATGAGGGAGACGACTGGAGGCACCGCAGCGGTGCGCCGCGGAGTGTCTCGAGTGGTCTTGGCGGCCAACCGCCAACCTCGCCCGATGCCCGCCGATTTTCGGCGGCCCGCCCCGGCAAAAGGTCCGGGGTCAAAAGGGCGCGCAGTGTAATTGGGGGGTCTGGGGTTTGCAAGCGCCCGGGAATCCCGGGTCGCCTGCACCCAAATTGCCTTTTAGTCAGCGCCGATCAGTTGAGCTTGATCTGGACGTCCACCCCGGCCGGCAGCTCGAGACGCATCAGCGCGTCCACGGTCTTGTCGGTCGGGTTCAGGATGTCCATCAGACGCTTGTGCGTCCGCAACTCGAACTGGTCGCGGGCGTCCTTGTCACCGTGCGGGCTGACCAGAAGCGTGTAGCGCTCCATCTTGGTCGGCAGCGGAACGGGACCACGGACCGTGGCGCCGGTGCGCTTCGCCGTTTCGACGATTTCGCGCGCGGAAGTGTCGATCAGACGATGGTCGAACGCCTTCAATCTGATGCGGATGTTCTGGTTGGCCATATCGTATTGCCTTCTTATTTCAGGATCTTGGCGACGACGCCTGCACCGACCGTGCGACCGCCTTCGCGGATCGCAAAGCGCAGACCGTCTTCCATCGCGATCGGGGCGATCAGCTCGACCGTCATCTTGATGTTGTCTCC